>ENA-ORNB01000732-ORNB01000732.1-human-gut-metagenome-genome-assembly--contig:-NODE-732-length-30694-cov-5.974608_pt1 | contig 30694 bp, 25 predicted proteins | sample MGYA00242112_ERZ509016 | MGnify/ENA primary metagenome ERZ509016 (study PRJEB26280, sample SAMEA2338705) | human gut metagenome | biome: human gut; feature: human-associated habitat; material: faeces...
GGGTAAGATTTGAGAGATATTGTTTGGAAAGGACTTAGAATTCACCCCCTATGAAAATGACGTCTGCCTTGCCGGATTCAATAGGCAGAGCAGAGCCCTGCCCCTACAAACGATAATCATTTTGTATGACCATGCTATCTATGTTCCACACAGATAAACCAACATTTATAATTCACAACCATCAAATCGATAACGTCTTCCCTAATCGGTATATCCACCGGGTTGATAAACGACGCCACAAGGAAGCAGGCGTCTCCTCCATCAACAAATCCGGACGGAACTCACGCAGGATCAACCAATCCGCTTGTTTCACCCAATGAGAAAAAGCGGGATTCGGCCGATGAGTACGCGATAGTTCCAACAAAGCATCCAGGTCAAACCGATCTGCAACGACGCCAGCACCAGCCTGAACCGCATCAAAAGCATTACAGGATTGTTCGATATGGGTCGGTACCATCAATACAGGTTTACCCAGATACATAGCCTCGCAAACAGACTCGAAACCTGCTGTCGTAGCATAAGCTTTCGCACCCGCCATATAACGGATAAACAGCGTGTCATTCAGTTGATGGAAAGAAAGAAAAGAGTCTACTTTTACTTCCGGACGAACCTCCTTTTTATCCCAAAATATATGCAAAGCAACATTCGGATGCACCTTGTGCCAGGACCGTATCTCTTCGCTGAATCCGCTATTCAGTAAGTAGCCATGCAGATAATCCCCGTTCAACGGCGTTGTTTCCAACACTTCCTTGCGCAGAAGAGGAGGAACTACGACAATCCCTTCTGACGGAACCTCACGCATCTTGCGAAAAGACAAAGCCAGTTTTTTTGTGGCTCCTATTGCCGTCATGCGAGTGAAAAACTTCAAGGAGACAAGTGACAGTCTGTTTTGTCCAGGAAAGACAAAGTCAGGATGTAAAAACAAATACTGGTGCGCAATACAAACCATCAGGGCTTTCGGATGGCAAAACAGATAAGTCAGTCCGGTCAGTAGTTCGTAGAAGTTTACGACAACATCCGCTCCCGTCTCCTTTATCATCCGGTTGATATACCGGATACTTGAGAGATATTTATGCAACCTAAACAGGTTATAAGCCACACTCCTTACCAAATTGACCTGCTTATTCTTGGCCGAAGGAAGGAAGTTCGGGCTCTCGAACGGATAAACAGGAACACCGATCTTCTCGCTAAAAAAACCGGGAAGCTGGCGTGCCGGACTTTTTCCGACCAGAACCCCCACGATCTCATGCCCTTCATCCGCCAATTTCTGGCGAAGAGAAAGCGCCTGGGTCAGGTGACCACGTCCTTCACCTTGTATGATAAACAGTATTTTCATATTATTTCGGCATAATACAGACCGGAAGAGGCCTTTTCATTACGGTCATAATCTTCCTTACTATATGAAACAATATTCCAGTCGCCTTGTTCATTCTCAACGAGTGCCGTAAGGCTTTCCACCCAGTCGCCGGAATTCAGATAATGGATATCCCCATACCGTACGTTAGCTGCCTGATGGATATGTCCGCAGATAATACCGTCCAATTTCTTCGCCTCCGCCAGCTTAACCAGCTCCTTTTCGAAATCGGAAATATAAGAGACAGCACTTTTCACTTTATGTTTGACATGTTGGGAAAGTGAAAAGTAAGGCTTTCCTGCTTTTTCCCTCCGCTGGTTGTATATACGGTTCAGCCACAACAGAAAAGTATAGCCCATATCTCCCAACATCGCTAACCAACGCATATTCGTAGTAACCGTATCGAAGATATCTCCATGTGTCACCAAATAGCGCTTCCCGTGTGTATTCAGAACATAATCTTTCACGACAGAGAGGTTGGAGAAGGTAAACGGAACCAGGTTGTCCAGAAAATCGTCATGATTGCCACGTATATAGACAATCTCCGTTCCCTGCTTTTCCATCATCTTCATCAGAACTTTAAAGAAATCGGTATGTTGTTGCTTCCAGCGACGACCGGATTTCTGGAGTTGCCAGCCATCGATGATATCACCGTTCAGTATCAGGCGGTCACAGTTAACATGTTTAAGGAAATTCGTCACTTCCTCGGTCCGTGAATGCTCGGAACCTAAGTGAATGTCCGACAGGACAATGGTTGGATAATACTTTCTTAGTTTCATGTTGTTTCTATTAACATGATACAAAAAAACGTACTTTGTATTACGGCGTTGCAACAGCCATATGAAAAAACAATGAAGGCCACTCCTTCACAGGGGCAGCCTTCATACAATTTATAGAAAATCCAAATCAATCTTCTGCCTGAGTTGCCTCGTAAGCTTTTAACAGCTTGTCCTGGACATCCGACGGAACCAGTTCATAGCTGGAGAACTTCATCGTAAATGAAGCACGTCCACCTGTGATGGAACTCAAAGATGTCGAGTACGAAGACATCTCTTTCAAAGGCACTTTAGCCAACAGCTTTTCGTAGCCTTTTTCACTATTCATACCCATAATGATGGCGCGACGTCCCTGCAGGTCACTCATCACGTCGCCCAGATAATCAGCCGGAACCGATACTTCTACATCATAAACAGGTTCCAGGATCTTAGGACCAGCTTCTTTAAAAGCGGTACTGAAAGCATTACGGCCAGCCAGCATGAAAGAAATTTCATTACTGTCTACCGGGTGCATCTTTCCATCATAGACGATGATGCGCACATCACGGGCATACGAACCAGTCAACGGTCCCTGCTCCATACGAGCCATAATACCTTTCAGGATGGCCGGCAGGAAACGGGCATCGATGGCTCCACCAACGATACTGTTAATAAATACCAGCTTTCCACCCCAGTCCAAATCTATTGTCTGCGTATCACGTACGCTGATTTTATATTCTTGTCCGCCAAAACGATATGTATCCGGTGCCGGCATACCTTCGTAATACGGTTCGATGATCAAGTGAACTTCACCAAATTGGCCTGCACCACCCGACTGTTTCTTATGGCGGTAGTCCGCACGAGAAGCTTTCGTGATGGTTTCACGATATGGGATCTTCGGTTCGTAAAACTCAATCGGCAATTTATCATTGTTCTCAATTCTCCATTTCAATGTGCGAAGATGGAATTCTCCCTGACCGGAAACGATCGTCTGTTTCAATTCTTTGGACTGTTCGATCATCCATGTCGGATCTTCTTCGCGCATACGCATCAAGATTTCCATCATCTTTTCGGCATCTGCCTCATTAACCGGTTTCACGGCACGGCGATATTTCGGGTCCGGATATTTGATAAAGTCGAAACGATAATCACATCCTTTACCATTCAAAGTATTACCACGACGAACATCTTTCAGCTTAACGGTAGCACCGATATCTCCGGCAACCATTTCGGCCACAGCGTTACGGGTCTGCCCGGCAACAGAGAACAACTGCGCGATACGCTCCTTCGAACCACGGTCGGCATTCAGCAAATCGTCACCTTCTTTTACCTTACCCGATATCACTTTAAAATAGGAAACCTGGCCGATATGTGGCTCTACAGTCGTCTTAAAGAAGAACAAGCTGGTCGGCCCGTTCGAATCTGGAGTCACTTCCACACCGTCAGTAGTTACTGGACGAGGCATCTTATCTGTACAAGGGACTACATTACCAAGGAATTCAAGCGTACGGCGGACACACATGTCACGACCGGCACATACGCAGAAAACAGGGAACATCCCCCGGATAACAAGACCTGCACGAATACCAGCACGCATATCATCTTCACTCAATGTACCTTCTTCAAAGAATTTTTCCATCAGCATATCGTCATGTTCGGCAGCCGATTCGACCAGTGCTTTATGAAGTTCCATCGCCTTATCCATTTCTTCCGCCGGAATTTCCAGCACTTCGGGAACACCGCCTTCAGGTTTCCAACGATACATCTTCATCTTCAACACATCGACAACCGCATTGAAAGACGAACCTGTAGAAACCGGATACTGGATAGGCACCACCTTTCCGCCCCATTGTTCACGTAACTGAGCGATTGTCCCATCATAATCAGCCTTATCGTTATCCAATTGATTCACAACAAAGATAACTGGCTTATGAAATTGTTCTGTATACCGAAACTGGTTGATTGTGCCGACTTCCACGCCATACTGGGCATTCAATACCATCAGCGCCGTGTCTGTCACATTCAGAGCAGAAACTGCACCACCGATAAAATCGTCTGAACCCGGACAATCAATGAAATTCAACTTTCTGTCCTGCCATTCAACACTGAAAACGGTCGAGAATACCGAGTAACCATACTCCTTCTCAACCGGGAAATAATCGCTCACTGTGTTTCCGGATTCCACACTTCCGCGACGTTTTATAACTCCACCCTCGTAAAGCATCGCTTCAGCGAGAGTGGTTTTCCCAGAGCCCGAACTTCCCAAGATAGAGATGTTCTTGATTTCGTTTGTTTGGTATACTTTCATGATATCAAGGTATTAATTTGTGTTTAACAATAAAGATTGCCCCGCAAACCCTTTTCATTCACGGGACCGCAAATTAGAGATTGTAAAGGAGAAAAACAATTCCAAGTTCAGTGTTTGAGAACTATGTTATTTAACAGTTTAAAGATAAAGAGCGGAAAGAAAGACAGATAGAGACAAAATGTTGCTATCTTTGTAGTACGAAAAAGCAGAACAGAATGGCAGGTTTATATATCCACATTCCTTTTTGCGCCAAACGGTGCCTATATTGTAACTTCTTTTCCAACACGGATATGAAGTTCAAAGAACCATATGTCAGTGCGGTTATCCGGGAGATGCAACTACGCCAAGAATATATAGGAGGAGAACCTCTTGACACCATCTATTTCGGAGGTGGCACGCCCTCTCAACTTCAGCAGGCCGACTTCGAGCGGATATTCAAGGCCATAGACTGCCTGTTCAATATAAGCTCATGCAAAGAAATTACACTGGAAGCCAATCCCGACGATATGACGCCGAAATATGTTGCCTCTCTCCGCAACCTACCCTTCAACCGGGTCAGTATGGGAGTACAAAGTTTCAAAGAGAAAGACCTCCATTTCCTGAATCGGCGCCATGACCGCGAACAGGCTTTGCGTGCGGTCGGGCTTTGCAAAGAAAATGGTATCCCAAATATAAGTATCGACTTGATATACGGATTGCCCGGACAGACCCTGGAAGAATGGCAAGAGAATCTGAATGACGCGATCCACCTGGAGATTCCCCATATCTCAGCCTACCATTTAATATATGAAGAAGGGACAGCCCTATATAAGTTGATGGAAGCAGGAAAAGTGGCTCCCATTGAAGAAGAGTTGAGTGTCACCCTTTTCTCCACCTTAATCAATAGATTGGCCGAAGCCGGATATCTCCATTACGAGATTTCCAATTTTGCCCGTCCCGGTTATTTTTCCCAGCATAACAGCTCCTATTGGACCGGCAAAAAATATATCGGTATCGGGCCTTCCGCCCACTCCTATGATGGAGAAAGCCGGCAATGGAACATCTCTTCCCTTCCCCGCTACTTAGAGGGGATAAGGACAGGCATTCCCAATATAGAGATAGAAAAATTAGACATCAACACAAAATACAACGACTTTATCATCACCGGATTACGCACTATGTGGGGAATCCGGACGTCTGACATCCGGGAACAGTTCGGAGAAGAAAAGCAAGCCTATCTCGAACAGCAGGCAGCCACCTATTTACATCAGGGATTGCTTATCTATGAAAACGACACCTTAACTCTCTCGAAAGAAGGTATTTTCATCTCCGATGGTATAATGAGCGACCTTTTATGGGTATAAAGGTAAGTTGCAGACATTTGACAAAGTCATTAAATTACACCAAACTGCCTGTTTTTACAACGAACCGAAGGGTTAACCGTACATTTTCTGCACATTTTTACTATTTTTGAGAATAAAATTAACCAACATATTAAACTATTATCTATATTTGCCCCAATAAAAGACAGTAAGTAGTGCCATATCTATACATAATATCGGGATGCAACGGAGCAGGAAAAACGACAGCTTCCTTCACAATTCTTCCAGAGATGTTGAAGTGTAAAGAGTTCGTTAATTCCGACGAGATTGCCAAGGGGCTTTCCCCTTTTAATTCTGATAGTATCGCGGTAGCCGTTGAAGCCAGTCGTATTATGTATAAACGCATAAAAGAACTAATCGCTTCGGGCGAAACGTTCGCAATGGAAACTACACTGGCCACCCGTTCAGGTGCAAACCTGATCCGGGAAGCACAAAGGGAAGGGTATTATGTGACATTGTTATATTTCTGGCTGAACACACCGGATCTGGCAGTGGAGCGAGTTAAAATGAGAGTGGCCGCCGGAGGACATAACATTCCGGAGAGTACCATCCGCCGTCGCTACGAGGCAGGTATTCACAATCTCTTTGAACTATATATCCCCATTTGTGATTATTGGATGATTGCAGACAACTCCATGTCACCGATGGAAGTAATTGCCAAAGGTTTCAGGAGCGATAAAAAAGAGATATATAATTCGGATATTTATACAAAACTTGAGCATCATGAGTGAACAAGAAGTTAGAGAATTTGAAGAGAATATAGTTAAAGGTGCCAATATCGCTTTCCAGCGATTAGTAAACCAGAAAAAGAAAGAAGACGGTGAATTAGTCTTCTCACGCAACGGATACATCTTCCGCGTAAAAGCAGCTGATTTAGAAAAAGGGATGTTTTAACTATTATATTGGATATACAAAAGGGCTGGTGAATCAGATTCATCGGCTTTTTTTGTATCCAGACGTTTCCTCTTCCAAATTATATAATTACTTTTGACTCTGCCCAAAAGGAAGAATCAGAAATATGGAAAACATCAAAATAACGGGAGCTTACGAGAATAACCTCAAACATATCTCACTGGAAATCCCCAAAAAACGAATCACAATTTTCACCGGAGTCTCCGGTTCCGGCAAATCATCCTTAGTACTGGACACCATTGCTGCCAGCTCCCGGCGGGAACTGAACGAGACTTTTCCCAGCTTCGTCCAGCAATATCTGCCAAAATACGGACGTCCGCATGTGGACAAAATCGAACATCTCCCGGTCGCAATCGTGATAGACCAAAAGAAGCCAGCTCCCAACGCCCGCTCTACCGTGGGGACTTACACAGACATCTATTCTCTGCTCCGGTTACTTTTTTCCCGCGTCGGCAAGCCTTTTGTCGGTTATTCCGACACGTTCTCCTTCAATCATCCGCAAGGAAGATGTCCCCGCTGTGACGGATTGGGAGAAGTACGCGAACTAGACATCCATAAACTAGTCGACTTCAACAAGTCTCTGAACGATGAAGATACGATCCATTACGTTGCTTTTCACCGCGGCGGATGGCGATGGATACGGTATGCTTGCAGCGGCCTGTTCGATCTGGACAAAAAGATTAAAGACTATACCCCGGAAGAACTGGAATTATTTCTCTATTCCCCTCAGATCCGGCTTAAGAATCCACCGGCCGACTGGCCCCGGACCGCCAAGTACGAAGGTCTGGTCACTCGTATGTACCGCAGCATCATCAATTCGGAAGAAGGCAAACTACATCAGAAATTACTGGAACCAATGGTCACGATGGGCATATGCCCGGATTGCGGAGGCTCACGACTAAACAGCACCGTCCTTTCTTGCCGGATCGGAGAGAAAAATATTGCCGAGGTCACCAGTCTCGCCATTCCCGATATCCTCAACTGGCTACAGAATATCGACGATCCTTTGGCAAATGACCTGAAGCAGGCTATCAGAAACCGCCTGTCCGCCCTTGAAGAGATCGGATTAGGCTACCTGACGCTCGACCGCAATATGGGAACACTTTCCGGAGGTGAAGCACAACGTTGCAAGATTGCCAAATATATCAATTCCGCTCTGTCCGATATGCTGTATGTACTCGATGAACCCAGTGTCGGACTGCACAGCCATGACATCTGTCTGCTCAAAGCATCCGTACGGAAGTTGCGCGACCACGGCAACACGGTTCTTTTAGTAGAGCATCACAAGGAAATGATTCAGATCGCAGACCACATCGTCGACATGGGTCCCGGCTCCGGCATGGACGGCGGAAATGTCCTGTATGAAGGCAGCTATAAAGGCCTACTGGAAAGCGGCACGCAAACCGGATCGATGATCGCAGAAAAATCACCACTAAAAACAGAAATCCGTACGCCGTCCAGCTGGTTTACACTCGAACACGCGAAGAAACATAACTTAAAGGATCTGACAGTCCGTTTTCCGATTGGCCTATTTACAGTAATCGCGGGAGTTGCCGGTTCGGGGAAAAGTTCCTTGATGGAATGCTTCCGCCAAACCTGTAAAGATGATGTGATTTATATCAGTCAGAAAAATATCGGTATCAGCTTACGCTCCACCCCCGCGACTTATATCGGAGTAGCGGATGATATACGCAAGCTCTTTGCCCGTAAAAGCAAAGCCGGATTGAACATGTTTACTTTCAACGGAAAAGGCGGCTGTCCGGTATGCAGTGGAAAAGGCGTCATCGTATCAGATATGGCTTTTATGGATTCAATCGAAACCGTCTGTGAAGCCTGCGGCGGATTACGTTATTCACAAGAAGCACTGCAATATACTGTCAACGGACTGAATATAGCAGAAGTAATGGACCTGACCGTACGGAAAGCCTCGCTCCATTTTGCCGGGACAGAAATAGAAAAAAAATTACAGCCCTTGATGAAAGTCGGCCTGGGCTACCTGCACCTCAACCAGGCACTTTCGACTCTTTCCGGAGGAGAGCTACAGCGTGTCAAACTCGCCTCTTATCTCGATAACAAGAGCAAAATCTTCATCTTAGACGAACCGACCGACGGGCTCCATGTCAAAGATATACATCAAATCATCCATCTTTTCGATTCGATGGTAGACCAAGGCAACTCCATCTTCCTGATAGAACATAATCTGGATGTTCTGAAAGCAGCCGACTATGTGATCGAACTAGGTCCCGGTGGCGGACAAATGGGTGGCGAACTGCTCTTCTACGGAACCCCGGCAGAAATGCTTTCATGTGAACAGTCCGTTACAGCGGAATATTTAAAAAAAGAATTACCTCACCCGATATTCCCTGAAACAAATGAGGTTTAAAGATCACTGTCACTTTATCCCCCTTCATTCCGTTCTACTGATTGCCAATATCTCGGAAAATGAGATCGGCCATTCGATTGCATTCATCAATGTTTCAAAAGCAATCCTCAAATTAAGGGGGACAGGAGTTTGACCGGAAAAAAGATCACATACAGTCAATGCAAGCAACATCTTTTTGTTATAATGCATTCCCTTCAAAGTAACCAAGCTGGACAATACCGAAACGGAACGTGCCCCTTCAAAGTCAGAATCGGCAATATCCGTTTTATCTCTCAATGATTGATAATGTCGACGGCTTTTTATGTCGGCACTTGTGCCCATAGCTTCCACAATATCCAATAATACGCAACAGATTGCAATTCTTTCCGATTCTCCTGAGCTCATACTCAAATTATGGTGCCGCCCTGCTCCCCTATGTTTGGCATCTATATAATTAAAAAGCGTGGGAACTGTTAATCTACTATTTTGAAACTGAGGTATCGCCAAACACCCATCGGACAAATAATAAACAACAGCCCACGCTCTATTCTATATACACGAGTATATATAACAAGCGTGAGCGTCCTGTTGTCTATTATCTTTGTCCGACTTGAAAGTTGGCGATTTTCAGTTCCAAAGATAATATCTTAAACGCTTAACGTTATCCATCAATAAAACTGCCGAAAAATCAAAGCCTCGACAGTTCGATGTCAATTGCAAAGATAAATAAAAAGGGTAAACTATATTGTTTACAAAGAAACATTAACAGATATAAATCAAAGATTTTTAGCAACAAAAAGGGCGACCTTTTACAGCCGCCCCTTCCAATCATTCCGATTGCCGGTAAATTCCCCCAAATATAATGTCTTTTACTTTTCAACCGTAAATTTATAAATACACTCACTGAAATATTTTTCGCCCGGACGCAGCACTACGCTCGGGAAGCCTGGCTGGTTGGGAGAATCGGGATAATGTTGTGTTTCCAGACACAAAGCACCACGATGCGGATAGATCACACCCAATTTGCCTTTATCACCATCCTTTGTCATTGCATTTCCCGCATAGAACTGAATACCCGGCTCATTTGTATAAACTTCAAGGCCGATACCGCTTTTTGCAGAAACAGCTTTTGCAGCCAATACATTGATGTCGCAATTATTATTCAAGACCCAGTTATGGTCATACCCCTTTCCGTATGTCAACTGTTCGAACGGCTCATCAATATGCGCACCAATGGCAATAGCCGTACGCAAATCCATCGGAGTTCCTTCAACGGGGTCAAGTGTACCGGTCGGAATCAAGGTTGCATCTACCGGGACATATGTGTCGGCGGCAATCATCAGCGTATGATCCAAGATCTGAGAACCCGGAACACCGGAAAGATTGAAATAACTATGGTTCGTCAGGTTCACAACAGTCGGTTTGTCTGTTGTAGCCTCATATTTGATATCGACAGCATTATCGTTCGTCAATGTATATGTAACCTTAAGGTTCAGATTCCCGGGGAAACCGGCTTCACCGTCCTTGGAGAGATACGTCAATTCCACACTTTGGTCATTTACCTGTTTGGCATCCCAAACAACCGTATGGTAACCTTCCGGACCACCATGCAGGCAATGCCCATTGTTATTCAGCGGAAGCTGGTATTCCACACCGTCCAACGAGAACTTACCATTTGCGATACGGTTTCCATAACGGCCGATCAATCCGCCATAATTATTGTTTGGATTGTCCACATACTGTTGGATATTATCGTATCCCAGGACAACGTCCGTCATTTTGCCATCCTTGTCAGGAACCATAACCGACACCAGGCGCCCGCCCCAGTTTGTCACACAGGCTTCCGCACCATTCTGGTTCTTCAACACATATAATGCAGTCGGTTTTCCCTGTACTTCTGATACGAAATTAGATTTCATCAGTCCAGAAAGAGTGGCTTCCTCTTTTTTCTCAGTACATGACAACAAAACACACATTGCCATGACAGCCATACATAGTCTCTTCATTTTCGATACTAATAAATTAATGTTTGTTAGATAGGCAGCAAATATACGCTATTATTATCAAAAACAAACGATGCTATAGAATAATGTTGTTTAATACAAATCACTTTCGTACTTTTGTCTGTCATAATAGAGAAAAATGAAACAGTATTTAGAATTACTCGATCGTGTCCTCCGTGAAGGAGTTAAGAAAGAAGATCGGACAGGAACCGGTACATACAGTGTATTCGGACATCAGATGCGCTTCAATCTTGAAGACGGTTTTCCTCTGCTCACTACAAAGAAACTGCATTTGAAATCCATTATATATGAATTACTTTGGTTTCTTCAAGGCGATACAAATGCAAAATACCTGCAGGAACATGGAGTGAGAATCTGGAACGAATGGGCCGACCCGGATGGAAACTTAGGGCATATCTACGGTTTCCAATGGCGTTCATGGCCGGACTATAAAGGCGGCAGCATCGATCAGATCAGTGAAGCGGTAAAGACAATCAAACAGAATCCGGATTCACGCCGCATCATCGTCAGCGCTTGGAACGTGGGAGATTTGGACAATATGAATCTGCCTCCCTGCCACGCCTTCTTCCAGTTTTATGTGGCCAACGGCCGCCTGAGCCTGCAAATGTACCAGCGCAGTGCCGATATTTTCTTAGGCGTACCTTTTAATATAGCCTCGTACGCCCTGTTATTACAAATGATGGCACAGGTAACCGGACTGAAAGCAGGAGATTTCGTCCATACGCTCGGTGATGCACATATTTATACGAACCATCTTGAACAGGTGAAGTTGCAACTGACACGTGATCCGCGGCCTCTTCCCCGGATGGAAATCAATCCGGAAGTAAAAGACATATTCGGTTTCCAGTACGAGGATTTCAATCTGACAGGTTATGACCCTCATCCTCACATCAAAGGAGAGGTAGCCGTATAAATTTAGCATCAAGATAAAAACAGCAAGTTTTATTAAATTCGATAAGTTTATGAGTACTATTTCAATTGTAGCAGCTATTTCCGACAACAATGCGATCGGGAAGAATCTGGGTCTGCTCTGGCGTATGCCGGCAGATATGAAGCGTTTTAAAGACCTGACAACAGGACACGCCGTAATAATGGGACGTAAAACTTTCGAGTCTTTACCCAACGGCGGATTGCCCAATCGTAAAAATATCGTGCTGACCACCATGCCTGAAGCTGGTTTCATCAATTGCTTTGCCTGCGAATCCATGCATGATGCACTGGATATTTGCGAAAAGGAAGAAAACATTTTCATCATCGGAGGTTCTTTGGTTTACAGACAAGGATTAGGGATTGCCGACAAGATGTATCTGACCCGCATTCACGGAGAGTTTCCGGATGCAGACGCGTTTTTCCCCGTTGTCAACTGGGACCTGTGGGAAGAAGTGGAACGCCAGGAATTTCCTGCCGACGAGAAAAATCCGTACCCCTACACATTCCTGACTTACGTTCGTAAAAAATAGAATTACTCCTAATTAACGGTAATTTTACAACTTTTTGCTCTTTCTTTGTATCTATACTTAAAAGGATGTTTGTTTAACAAGTAAATCCATATAGATATGAAGATAAGAGCAATTATTGTTTCAGCCCTGATCACATGCGGAATAGTTTCTACTATATTCTACGTGAAAGCAAATCAGGCATCCACCAATGAAAAGGCTATAACAGAAGCCATCCAAACGAAAAATACTCCATTGTTGATCCAGTCACTTATTACCCGGATGAAAAACCAGCTGGAGAAAGATACCGACACATTTCCTGAACTGATCAAGGAGGTGGAAACATATGCCGGTGCATGTCCCGACTCGGCATCCGTGGCAATCCTACATTCCATGATTGCGGAGATGTATAATAACTATTATATGCAGAACCGTTGGATCGTCAACCAACGAACCGAACTGGCAGGTTATGTGCCCGAAGATATCCGGGAATGGACCTCCAACCTTTTCCAGGACAAGATCAAACAGGAACTGACACAATCTCTCCAACCGGCCCGCCTGTTGCAACAGACACCGGTCAGCCAATACAACCTGATCCTGAAGAAAGGGAAAAACACGCCCGAACTCCGCCCTACCTTGTATGATTTCCTGGCTTTCCGGGCAATCGACATACAACCGTCAGATAAATGGTATGAAGATTTGATTGCATTCCGTCGTACACAACCGGAAAAGAAAGCCTTATTGCTGGACGAACTGGACTACAGCCAATATAAATACGACATCCAATCTACAAACACCAACGAATACAGAAACACGTTGGACAGTTTGTATAAGGTATACGGTAAAGAACCGTTTGCCGCTGAAATACGCATTGCCGAGATGAACCTTCTCCAACGGGAACGTTACCAAGGCAACAAGGCTCACCAAGACTCCATCCAAGCATTCATTTATTCACTTTGCAAAGAAAGTATCAGACAATATCCCAAATACGAACGTGTAAACATTTTCAAGAACCAACTGAACGAAATGGAAACGCCGGTACTGAATATCCAGTCCGATAATAACGTTTATCCCGGCAAGAATCTGACGTTGCAACTCAAATATGTCAACACGCCTCAACTAACCGTACGCATCTACAAAAGCCTCCGTCAGCCGGAAAATGCCTGGCGGAATCTGTACAAGAACAGTAAAAGTATGAGAGGAGAACAGGTGAAAGAAATCACATTCGACATGCATCTCCCCAACTCCTACACCGAGGGCGATTCCACCCTTACCATCCCAATGGACAAGTTAGGCCTGTACGAATATGTGATCACGGTTCCCGGCAAACGACTGACAGTCTCCAACCATTTTAGCGTCAGCCGCCTAGCAGCCCTTACCCGCAGCCAGATAAATAACTCGGAAGTGCTTGTCACTGATCTGGAAAGTGGTAAACCGATAGAAGGCGCAACCGTAATTTATTACAAAACCAATATGATGAATGGAACCATCCAACGTCAGGGAGAAGTGAAAACAGACCGATTAGGCATCGCTATCCTTCCAGCCAAAAAGAAGGTCGAACACATACGTCCGGTGTTCCGTGAAGACACCTCCTCCATTATCACAAATATATACCCATACGGTTCTTTCCGCCCCGAACAGGAAAAGGACAAGATCAATCTGTCGTTATTCACCGACCGCGGAATCTATCGGCCGGGACAAAACATATTCTTTAAAGGTATCGCCTACATAAAAGATACAGACAAACCGCATGTCGTAGCCGGACAAACCTATACTGTCACCTTGCGGGATGCCAACTATAAGGAAGTAGCCAGCAAAGAATTCAAGACAGACAAATTCGGCTCTTTCAACGGAGAGTTCACGATCCCATCACAGACATTGAGCGGCAACTTCACTTTAGTTTCAGAAAGAGCCCGTACAAATATCCGGGTAGAAGAATACAAACGTCCGACTTTCAAAGTCAGTTTCCTGCCACTCAAGGAAGAAGTGTCTTTCGGTAATCCGGTGAAGCTGACTGGCGAAGCACAGACTTTCTCCGGAATCGCTCTTCAGACAGGCGAGATAAACTGGACGGTCACCCGCCACCCGTTCTGGGCACGTTTTTACATGCCTAACCCATTCGACTCTACACATAAGCAGGTGGCTAACGGAAGGGCTAAAATTGATGATAAAGGTAACTTCACGATCTCCTTCGTACCCGAACGGCCGGAAACATTGGGTATGCGCCCGGCCTTCCAGAGCTACGAAGTAACAGCAACTCTGACCGACAGCAAAGGGGAAACACAAGAAACAAGTTATACCTTCTCCGTCGGCGACACAGGCATCCTGTTGGATATCCAAATGCCCGGACAGGAAATGGAGAACGATTCCGCCAAAGCTATGATAACGGCCTATACCGTGAACAGACAGAAAATATCCGCAGAGGGAAGTTACACGATTTATTCCCTGTCGGACGAAAAGCTGGAAAAGGATATATTCGGTGCAGACCGGTATAAAATCAATAAATTGATGGCTGTAGGGACCTTCATGACAGGAGATGAAATATCGCCTGTCGTATTCCGCGAACTTCCCGCCGGACGCTATCGCCTGGAAGTGAAATCGACTGACTCCAACGGGAAAGAAGTTTCCGCCAATCAAGATTTCATCCTGTACAGCTGCCAAGATAAACGACCACCCGTATTTATGCATACTTGGCTGATCAAAGAGCACACGACCTGTGTGCCAGGCGAAGAGGCAGCGTTCATTTTCGGAACTTCCGACAAGGACACGCATATATTATATGAAATTTATACAGCAGACAACAAATGCACAGAACGTAAGTACATCCGGTTGAGCGATGAAAACCGAACCTTCCGCATTCCGTTCAAGGAAACGGACGGAGAGGGATTCACCGTATCTTTCACATTTGTCAAAGACGGCAAGATGTATGTGAGACAAATTCCGGTTCAACGCCGGCAACCGAACCGGAGATTGAATATCCAAGCAAAGACATTCCGCGACCACCTGTTGCCGGGAAGCAAGGAGAATTGGAAATTCCGTATTACGGATGCCGATTCCTCGACCGTCTCCGCAGAGGTTTTGGCAAGTATGTACGACGCTTCATTGGATAAGTTGCTGCCTTTTAGCTGGTCTTTTTCTCCACAAAGATATGTTTATCTGTACGCTCCGCGTTTTTCTGAAGGAACTGCATTCACAAACAGTAGCCGGTACGAAACGGAAAACCGGAAAGGGCTGACCATACCGCAATATCAATATAACCAACTTGACTGGCAGGATGTCTTGTCGATAGGATACCGCTACGGGCGCAACAACCACCCGCCTGTATGCGACAGGAGCCGTCATGAAGTCAGCGACAGTTCCGGCAGTGCCCGAAGTCCTCAGCATCACAAATGACAGTGCGCCGCTGGAAGAATCGGCAATAAAGGCGGATCAGGATGTCGCTGATATCATCGCCGAAGAAGAGGTGGAATCAGAATATCCCGCCCTGTTTCGCAAAATACAACAAGAACCGGTCAAACTTCGCGAAAACTTCGCTGAAACAGCCTTCTTCTATCCGGCCTTAGTGACCGACGAAGCTGGAGACGTAGCTTTCAGTTTCACGATGCCCGAAAGCAACACGACCTGGAAACTACAACTGTTAGCACAGACAGAAGACCTGAAATACGGCTATCTGTCCCGCGAAATCATGACCAATAAGCCGCTGATGGTAACTCCTGCCCTACCGCGTTTCCTACGTCAGGGCGACGAAGTGACCTTCACGACGCAGGTCAGCAACCAGTCAGATGCCACAATAGATGGACGTGCCAGCCTGGAACTGTTTGATCCGGACAACGACCAGCCTGTCATCTGTCTGACTAAATCGCAGAAACCTTTCACCTTAAGCGCAGACAGTACTACGACAATCAACTGGTCATTCCGGGTTCCAGCCTCTGCAAGCGGCGTTATAGGTTGCCGCATCATTGCCGATTCCGACAAAGGAAGTGACGGCGAGCAACATCTGATCCCGGTTCTTCCAAACGAGATACTGGTAACGGAAAGCACCCCGTTCTACCTATTCGATAAGAATGAGGAAGTGATCCGGTTGAAAAACGACAAAAATATCAAACCATTCCGCACAACACTGGAACTGACGGCCAACCCTGTTTGGTACGCCGTACAGGCATTGCCAACCCTCACTCAACCGGAAAACGACAACATCATTTCCTGGTTTGCATCTTATTACAGCAACACACTGGCCAGCTACATCGCAACCGCCCACCCGCGTATCCTGCAGGTCATCAGCCAGTGGAAAGCACAGGGTGGAAACGCCTCCACGCTCTATTCCAACCTGGAAAAGAATACAGAACTGAAAAACATCCTCCTACAGGAAACACCTTGGGTACTGGAGGCTGGCAGCGAGACGGAACAGAAACAACGCCTCTCTCTCTTGTTCGATATGAACCGGGCAGCGGGACAGCGGGAAATCGCCCTCCGACATCTTCTCGACCTTCAAACGCCGGACGGTGGCTGGGGTTGGTTCAAAGGTATGTATCCGAGCCAGGAACTCACCCTCTATATATTGAAAGGGATGAGCCAACTGACAGAATTGAATGCGGTCGAATATGACCAACAAGAGAAGGAGATGCAGATAAAAGCACTCAAATTCGTAGACAAACAAATTCAGTCCGACTACGAATCACTCCAAAAGATCAAGAACTGGCAGAAAAACGAAATCTCTCCATTGGAAATCGAATACCTGTTTGTCCGCAGCCATTACCGTGACATTCCGGAGCTCAGTTCGGCCCGCGAAGCGATCCGCTACTATACAAACTTGACAGAAAAGCAGTGGAACAAACAATCCATCCACGGAAAAGGAGAAATAGCGTGGCTCATGTGGAGGAACGGAAAGAAAGAGATTGCCGGAAAAATTATCACTTGGCTGCGTAAAACAGCTTCGACCTCTCCGGACAAAGGCATGTATTGGGCTAACAACCGGAGAGGAGCAGGCACCTTTACCTCCCCTATCGACACCCATTGCCTGCTGATGGCTTTCTTCAATGAAGTTTCGCCCGACAAACAGGAAACGGATCGTATGAAACAATGGTTGCTCAGCCAGAAGCAAACACAGAACTGGGAATCCGTCCCGGCAACAGTCAACGCCATCTATGCTTTGCTTCTGACGGGCAGTGACTGGTTGGACACAAACAACACTTGTACAGCCCAATGGGGCAAACAAATTTATAGCACGACAAACGGTGAATTGGCTACCGGCTACCTGAAAGTAACCGTTTCGGATGAGAAAATAACCACATCCGAAGAAAACTCCGTTTCCATTCGTAAAGAAGGATCGGCACCTGCATGGGGAGCGGTCTACGAGCAATATTTCCAGCACATCAACGACGTGAAAAAACAGAAAGGTGTCCTGAACGTAGAAAAGAAACTGTTCGTAGAAACAAATGACGGAGCCGGACAGCAGCTTCGTCCGGTTACCCCGGAACAACCGCTCCGTGTCGGCGACAAAGTGATCGTCCGCCTCGTCGTCCGCACCGATCGCGAAATGGATTACGTCTTCCTGAAAGACCTCCGCGCCGGATGTTTTGAACCAGCGAACCAACTTTCCGGTTCTATCTACAGGGACGGGGTCTGGTACTACCAGTCACCGACAGATGTTTCGGAGAATTTTTTCTTCGATCGCCTGCCCCAAGGAACTTTCGTTCTGGAATATGCCGTATACGTGACACGCACCGGTGAATATGCAGGAGGAATCAGTACGATCCAATGTCTGTATGCCCCCGAATTCGTCTCACATACGGAAGGAAATATTGTCCGGGTGGATTAAATTCGTTTCTGTCATTTCGATAGCCCGAAAGAGGTTATTGCGTTCAAAAAGAAACGTTAAAAAATATTACCCGCACTACTAAATCTTTTTACATGCACTACTAATCCCATTTTCATGGGATGGTAGTGACATTTTGATAATTGTCTATTTATAATTATCTTTGCATTCTAATCAATAGCTAAATAAAAAGAGAAAATGAAACAGATTATTTTTATTTTTATGGCCATCCTGCTGGCAACAGGAATAGCTTCAGCTCAAAACAAAGCTGTAATCTCGGCAGATGAAACCTCTTTCGATTTCGGAACAATCAAGGAAGCGAACGGCAATGTATCGCATACTTTTAAAATAAAAAATTCAGGCGATGCGCCGTTGGTCTTGACACGTGTCATCGCCTCTTGCGGCTGTACGACACCAGAATGGACAAAAGAACCGATAGCTCCGGGCAAAACAGGCGATATCAAAATCACTTACAACCCGAAAGACCGTCCCGGTCCTTTTGTCAAGACTATTTCCGTATACAGCAATGGTAAAACCGGTAGTTTTATCCTGACGATCCGGGGAGAGGTAGAATAATAACAGGAAAACTGAACGATAAAGAATGTTGAACAGAAACAAACTGGTCTTTATACTTGCCGGTATACTGTTTGTCATAAGCGGTATATCGGCACAAAATAACGCCCAAATCAGTGCAGATGAGTTAATCTATAACTTCGGTACGATAGGAGAGTCCGATGGATTGGCAAGTCACATATTTAAGATCAAAAACACAGGTAACGGCCCGCTTGTCATCACGCGGATCACCGCTTCTTGCGGCTGCACGCAACCCGAATGGACCAAAGAGCCCATCGCTCCGGGCAAGACCGGAGAGGTAAAAGTAACTTATAACCCGAAAGGGCGTCCCGGTCCTTTTTACAAGACCATAGCCATCTACAGTAACGGCAAAAAAGGCAGCTTCTCCTTAGGTATCAAAGGAAACGTGACTCCTAAAGAAGCTCAACCCATATTGATTTATCCTTATAGCATCGGCGATCTGAAGCTGCAAACCAAGAATATCCTCTACAGCACAGTTCGCCCTGAAGAGACATTGGGAGAAAAGATCAGCATAATCAATGAAGGAAAGACCTCCTTGAACGTTCATTTAGGAAAGACGCCGCATTATCTGAACATCGTAGCCAATCCAGCTAAACTGGCTCCGGGTGAAACAGGCGAAATATCCATCCTGATAAATGCGAAAGAGGCTAAGCGAAAGGGCCGTGTGACAGCCGAAATTCCGCTGACTGTCGAAAGTGTCGGCCAAAAGAAAGGAACGGAAAGCCACCTGTACGTTGCAGCCAATATCATAGACGATTTCAGCAAACTGACCACATCGGAAAAGGCGAAAGCTCCGGTAGCACAGTTATCAGGGACACTGCTTGATTTCGGCAAACTACCCGACAAAAGCAGTTTCATCCCATTGGTCGGCGGCCGGGTCAGCGGTACGATCGAAATAACCAATTCCGGAAAATCACCGCTTGTCATCTACAGTGCATCCTGCGATGACGAACGCGTAGCCGTTTCCGGTGGTAAAAAAGAAATCAAACCGGGTACGACAGCCACTTTCAAAGTGACGGTCCGCCCGAAAGAGATAAAAACGAAGCTGGAAGCCCTCGTCAACATCGTATGCAACGACCCGAACGGTCCGGTACGGTTGGTGAAGGTGACAGCCAGTAAATAACCACCAGGTGAAAGTTGAAAGGTGAAAATTGAAAGTTAAAACAGCTTCCTCTTCTACCTTTCAACTCTCACCTTTCAACTTTCAACTAAATTATGGAACATCCCGAGAACGACGATCTGTACAAAGGATTAAAGGTGAATAAGGGAGTAGCCGATGTACCGACCGTAAATCCTTATCTGAAAAAAAGGATTCAACGCAAAGAATATACGCCTGCCGAATTTGTGGAAGGTATCCTGAAAGGGAACATTACGATCCTCAGCCAGGCGGTAACGCTGGTGGAAAGCTCCAAATATGAACACCAGCAAGTGGCACAGGAGATTATCGAAAAATGCCTGCCGCATGCAGGAAAGTCTGTCCGCATCGGTATCACCGGAGTGCCGGGAGCCGGTAAAAGTACCTCGATCGATGCGTTCGGTATGCATCTGATAGGGGAAGGACGTAAGCTGGCAGTGCTGGCGATTGACCCCAGTAGCGAACGTTCGAAAGGCAGCATCCTCGGCGACAAAACCCGTATGGAGGCCCTGTCCCGTGAAAAGAACGCTTTCATCCGTCCTTCGCCATCAGCAGGTTCCTTAGGTGGTGTCGCCCGTAAAACACGCGAAACGATCGTTCTTTGCGAAGCTGCCGGATTCGATACGGTATTTGTCGAAACGGTCGGTGTCGGACAAAGCGAAACGGCCGTCCACTCGATGGTCGATTTCTTCCTGTTGATCCAGCTTGCCGGTACCGGAGACGAATTACAAGGTATCAAACGCGGAATCATGGAGATGGCGGACGGAATCATCATCAATAAAGCAGATGGTGACAATCTTGAAAAGGCTAAGTTGGCAGCGGCGCAGTTCCGCAACGCCCTACACCTGTTTCCGGCTCCCGAATCCGGCTGGTTCCCGAAAGTATTGACTTATTCCGGTTACTATAACTTAGGGATAAAAGAAATCTGGGATATGGTCGGAGAGTATATGGAATTCACCCAAAAGAACGGCTACTTCAACTACAAGCGTAACGAGCAGGCCAAGTATTGGATGTATGAAAGCATTAACGATACGCTTCGTGAAACATTCTATCATAATCCGGCGGTAGAAAGTATGTTGAACCTTACGGAGCAGCAGGTATTGAATAACGAGATCAGTTCGTTCGTCGCCGCCAAACGGATGATGGACTTATTCTTGGAGAATTTGTCGGCCAGTAAATAAAAAAAGAGAGTGTACCAAATATTGGTATTCATAGGACGCAGACAACACAGACGAGCGCAGATTAACGCAGACATTATTGATTATCAGCAAAATAAATCTGCGCACGTCTGTGTTGTCTGCGTCATCTGCGTCCAGTGATATCAAATTGACACACCTCGTTTTTTTGTTATTATCAAATAGAGGAAATCCGAAGTGCGTTCAGCAAATCGCGGTTGATCGGTTTGTCGTTCTTGATAGCTTTTGAGAAGGGTACATTGACGATCTGGTCGTTCTGGATGCCAATCATCACATTGCGCTGCCCGTCCATCAACGCATCAACGGCTGCCACTCCCATACGGGTAGCCAGGATACGGTCTTGTGCCGTCGGCGAGCCGCCTCGCTGCAAATGTCCCAAAATAGAGACGCGCACGTCAAATTGCGGGTACTCACGTTTCACACGCTCCGCCACTCCCATCGCACCGCCAGTCACTTCGCTTTCTGCCACCAGCACGATACTACTGTTCTTCGACTTGCGGAAACCGGTCTCGATCATCTCTGCCAACTGGTCTTTCTCTAATGAGATCTCCGGGATGATGGCAGCTTCGGCTCCGGATGCAATCGCACCGTTCAAGGCCAGGAAGCCGGCATCACGCCCCATCACTTCGATAAAGAACAAACGTTCGTGCGAAGTAGCCGTATCACGGATCTTGTCGACACACTCCATGATCGTGTTCAACGCCGTGTCGTAGCCGATTGTGATATCCGTCCCATACAAATCGTTGTCAATCGTACCGGGAAGTCCGACAATCGGCATATTGAATTCATCGGCAAAGATACGCGCTCCCGTCAGAGAACCGTCGCCTCCGATCACCACGAGAGAGTCGATACCATGCTCCACCAACTTGTCATGCGCCTGCTTACGTCCTTCAGGGGTTTTGAACTCCATGCAACGGGCCGTTTTCAAAATCGTACCGCCACGCTGTATGATATTGCTGACATTCTGAGTCTTAAATTCTTCTATTTCATCCGTGATCATCCCTTTATACCCACGGTAGATACCTTTCACCGCTATTCCGTTATAAATGGCTGAACGCGTCACGGCACGAATGGCCGCATTCATACCCGGGGCATCGCCGCCGGATGTCAAAATACCGATGCACTTGATTGGCATATCTCTTTCTATTTTTAATGTTTACGGCAAAAATACGAATTATTTGCCAAAAAACTGTCCATTTTCCAAAACTTCATCAAATCTTAACCCGAAAAGTCAACGGCTGGCGTTCAATTCACGAATGCGCACGGCCACCTCTTCCATCAGCCACTTGGGAGTGGATGTCGCTCCGCACACGCCGACACTGCCCACACCTTTAGGTAACGGCTCGGTAATCTCCTTCGCCTCCGAGATAAAGACCGTGTTCGGATTTGCCTTCCGGCATTCTTCTAACAGCATCTTTCCATTAGAGCTCTTCTTTCCAGCAACAAAATACACCCAATCATGCTTGGAGGCAAACGTCTTGATGTTTGGCAAGCGATTGGCTACCTGACGGCAGATCGTATCGAAATATTCGAATTGCACCCCGTCCGCAATGCGCTTCCGGATCTCATCCACAACTTCGCGGAAGCCGTCAAGCGACTTAGTTGTCTGTGAAAAAAGGCAGATATTCCGACTAAAATCCAGCTGGTCGAGATCCTTCATCTTCTCGATAACGATAGCCGTCCCTTCCGTTTGTCCGACTAAGCCATTCACTTCGGCATGTCCTTTCTTTCCATAGATCACAACCTGCGTATGGCTGTCTCGCGTAGCCACATAGCATTTATGAATCTTGCGCTGTAGCTGGAGTACCACCGGACAGGTCGCATCCACGATCGTGATGTTGTTCTGCCGGGCGATCTCATAGGTCGAAGGCGGTTCACCATGAGCCCGAAGCAACACCTTTTCTCCCTTCAGGCGGGTAAACTCGTCGTGCTCGATCGTCCGCAGCCCCGACTCTTCCAGCCGTTCCACTTCCAAACTGTTGTGCACGATATCTCCGAGGCAATACAACGTATTCGTATTCTTCAGTTCGCGTTCGGCACTTTCGATGGCCGTCACCACGCCAAAGCAAAAGCCGGAACCTTTATCTATCTCGACTTCTATCATGGCTAATCCGTTGTAACGACCTTTTCATACTGTTCCAGGAGCCAAGCCTTCTGCTCGGCAATCGTCAGATGCGAGTTATCCAGTTCCAAAGCATCATCAGCTTTACGGAGCGGGCTCTCGGCACGAGTCATATCGATATGGTCACGCGTCTTCACATTTTCAAGAACTTCCTCAAAAGAAGCGACCTCGCCTTTGGCTTTCAGTTCATCCAAACGTCGCTGGGCACGCACTTCCGGGCTGGCTGTCACGTAAATCTTGAGTTCCGCTTCCGGAAAGACTACCGTACCGATATCTCGACCGTCCATTACGATCCCTTTCGCCTTTCCCATTTCCTGTTGCTTGGCGACCATCGCACGGCGTACAAAACCTAAAGCTGCAATCGGACTCACGCGGTTGGCCACTTCCATTCCCCGTATTTCTTTCTCCACTTTCACACCGTTCAGATAAGTATCCGGACGTCCGGTTTCCGGGTTAAAACGGAAAGAGATATCGATATCGCACATGGCCTCCTGCAACTTCCGTTCGTCGATACCGCCGCTTGTAAAAAAACCATGCTGCAAACTGTACAAAGTGACAGCCCGGTACATCGCCCCCGTATCGATATAGGTATACCCCAGTTCCTTTGCTAAATCTTTTGCCATCGTGCTCTTCCCGGTGGAAGAGACACCATCTATCGCTATAATTATCTTTTTCATCACTACATATATTAATGTAAAGGAAATGCAAATATACAACAGTTTATTGCTCCCTTCCTTATAAATTATCCTATTCATCCTTATATTTTATTGTTTTCCATATAATCCACAAAACGCTTGCATCCAAGCGAACAAGCTATAAGATGTAACAAAGAAGCCAACGGATTAGTAATCTATTGGTAAAAAAACTAATAGTAAAAAAGAGAACGAATTTACTTAGAAGTCGCTGATCGTAGTGGAGATGCTCAGCATCATGGAAAGAGCCGAAGGATGATATTTGGCTACGGAAACACCAACGTCGAACATCTTGATCCGCACACCGGCACCACCGGAGAAACCGGCAAGAGCGTTCCCCCCCTGCAATTTCATATCCAATGCCGTCTTAGGGTTATACCCGATACCAAGCCAGAAGTTGTCGGAGGGAACATAGTCAACACCGATCACCAAATGTTTCATAAAAGACTTGAAAAAATTATCACCTGTATATTCTCTGTCGTAATCATCCACATACTCGACTTTCCACTTCGTCAAATACTGTGCAGTCAGCGACAAGCGGATAGGCGCATGAGCCATCTGCTTGGTGATCCCCAGTTGGATATCCCAAGGCATTTTCTGGCGCTCGTCCTCATAGGCCTTCAGTTGGGCTCCGATATTTTTAAAAGCAAAACCGAAAGAAAATCCTTTTTCGGAATCATAATAACTCAAGCCGGCATCGACAGCCACACCGATCGAGGTATAATCTCCGATCCCCGAATATAAAAACTTCAACGAAGCCCCACCACGCCAGCGCTCGGAAAGGTCATACGAGAAGAAACCGTTCACACTGATATCCTTTGCCGTAAAATCTCCCGTCGGAAGGCCTTCCTCCGACATTCCCCGTATTTTTCCCTGGCTGAAGAACGAAGCTCCCACACCCCAGGCCCCTTTTTCCTTATATGCCTTGGTAAAAAGGGCGCTCCCGACATTGATATCCGATATATAATTCAGGTAATTCAGATTAACCATCTGATCCATCTCGGCTCCCAACAAAGCCGGATTATGAAAAATCAGGGACGGGTCCCGTTCGACCAAGGACATCGTATTGCCTCCCATCGCATTGGCTCTTGCCGAAGAAGGATAGCGGAGAAAGGTATATCCGGTGTTGCCGGTTTGCGCGACAACAGCCTGTAACAAGAAGGAAAAGAAGAGTATAAATAGAATATTTCTCATATTTCTCTGGTAAAATGCGTACAAAGATAAATAAAATGGGTCTATACGCCCCATTTACAGAAACGGGAAAAAGCCGAAAAAGGTATATAGAAGCTATTATTTTTATTCTCAGTCAAAAAAAAAGTAAAAATAGCGTATATTTAATACGAATTGTTCGGATTTAAAAAATAACTCCGTATATTTGTCGCAGAAGAAAAACACATCTTTAAACACTAAGAGATATGGAAGTTAAGAAATCACCAAAAGCGGACCTGGAAAAAGGTAAGGCGATGGGTGTCCTGATGGGCATGATCGTCGGACTTGCAGTACTGTTCGTCGGCTTCGAATGGAGTGACCGTGAAATCACAATCGTCCAAGATCAGGGCGTTGCCGATATCATCGCGGAAGAAGAAGTTGAAATCACGAGACCGGAGGATGCTCCTCCTCCTCCTCCTCCTCCTCCTGCACCTGCTGTGGCAGAAGTATTGAACGTTGTAGAAGATGACGTCAAGTTGGACGATGTCGAAATCGTTTCTTCGGAAGACGATGCTGCTACGGCACAGGTTGAAGCCTATACTCCTCCTGCAGTAGTTGAAGAAGAAGAGGAATCTTCACAGCAGATTTTTACTGTTGTAGAAACAATGCCTGAATTCCCGGGCGGACAAGGTGCTTTGTTACAATACCTGGCAAAATCAATCAAATATCCGGTTATTGCCCAGGAAAACGGTATCCAGGGTCGTGTATCCTGCTCGTTTGTGGTTAACAAAGACGGTTCCATCGTAGACGCAGAAGTTATCCGTGGTGTTGACCCGTCACTGGATAAAGAAGCTCTCCGTGTGATCAACAGCATGCCGAAATGGTCACCGGGTAAACAGAGAGGTAAACCCGTACGTGTTAAATACACAGTGCCTGTTACATTCAGACTGCAATAATAACATGTAAATAGTACGAAAAGGCTGCTTCTATCGCAGCCTTTTTTATTTAAACAAATAATATATGTTCGCTTTTAATGATATCCTACAGAAAATAGAGCAGGAAATTACCCGGCTCCAATTCACCTATCCCCCAAAAAGTCTATACGAACCGATCGAGTACATCCTTTCACTCGGTGGAAAAAGAATCCGTCCGGCACTCGTCCTAATGGCATGTAACTTATATAAAGAAAATGTAGATACAGCCATCAAGCCGGCGTTAGGACTTGAAGTATTCCATAACTTCACCCTTTTGCACGACGACCTGATGGACGAAGCCGATAAAAGAAGAAACAAACCGACCGTCCATAAAGTATGGAATGCCAACACAGCCATCCTTTCCGGAGACGCCATGCTGATTGCAGCCTATCAACTGATCGGCGAAACGAAATCCGAATCATTAAAAGAAATATTAGACCTATTCACCCGTACTGCGCTTGAGATATGCGGCGGACAGCAATACGATATGGAATTCGAATCGAGAACCGACGTAACGGAAGCGGAATACATCGAAATGATCCGTCTGAAAACGGCCGTATTGCTTGCCTGCGCCCTGAAGATGGGAGCCATTATGGGGAATGCACCGGAAGCGGATGCCGAAGCGTTGTACCAATTCGGCATCAACATCGGACTGGCCTTCCAGTTGCAGGATGATCTATTGGATGTTTACGGAGACACGGCTACATTCGGCAAAAACATCGGAGGAGACATACTCTGCAACAAAAAGACATTCATGCTGATCAACGCTTTACGCCTTGCTTCGGATACCCAGAAAGCGGAGCTGAACAACTGGATAGGCAAAAAGATATTCGATCCGGCAGAGAAAATCACCTCTGTGACAGCCATCTATGACCAACTGCGGCTAAAAGAGTTGTCCGAAGAAAAAATACACGCATATTATAATCAGGCAATGAATTGCCTGACCTCGTTAAGCGTAGATTCCGAAAGGTTAACCATACTGAAAGGAGTCAGCGCCCATTTAATGAACCGCCAGTCTTAAAATGAAACTGATCGACACACACAACCATCTGTATTTAGAGGATTTTGATTCGGAGCAGGATCAACTGGTCACTGCCGCGAAAAAGTCGGGCATAGACACCTTGCTCCTTCCGAATGTCGACACCACCACCATCGGGCGGATGCATGCCCTGTGCGACCGTTATCCGGATTTCACTTATCCGATGATGGGACTGCACCCGACCAGCGTCAACGAACATTATGCCAAAAACCTGAAGGAAACAGAATCATGGCTCGGCAAACGTGCTTATTGCGGAATCGGAGAAATAGGCATAGACCTCTATTGGGACAAAACATACCTGAAGGAACAGAAAGAAGTATTCGAGGAACAACTCAGATGGAGCATCGATCTCAATCTGCCGGTTGCCATTCACACCCGCGACGCCTACCCGGAAGTTTTCGACTCTTTATATAAGGTAGGAGCCGACACGCTCACCGGAGTCTTCCATAGTTTTACCGGTAATGAAGCCGAATTGGAAGAAATAAAAAAATTAAAAAATTTCAAAATCGGGATAAATGGGGTCATTACATTTAAAAACTCCAAGCTGTCGGGAATCATCCGGCAGACAGACATCCGGAAAATAGTATTGGAGACAGACGCCCCCTACCTCGCCCCTGTCCCCTACAGGGGGAGAAGGAACGAGCCGGCTTATATCTGGAAAACGGCTGAAAAAGTAGCCCAGACCTATGGACTGACGCTTGAAGAGACCGTTGAAACAACACGGATAAATGCTCTAAAACTATTTAAAATCGAGAATAAACCAATATCGTGAGATATTTTCGCGCGTATTCAAAATTTATCCGCCAGATATTGTGCATATGTCAAGCAAAAACTATAGATTTGTGCACTGAAACGTTTGGATATGCGATTTTTTTCGTATTTTGCACCCGTTTTAGAGAAGCGGCGGCTTGTTTTTGGAGAGATGCTCGAGTGGTTGAAGAGGCACGCCTGGAAAGCGTGTAAACCCCTAAAGGGTTTCGCGGGTTCGAATCCCGCTCTCTCCGCTTTAAGATACCATGACGATTATTAATAACAAAAAATAAAAACAAATAAGAGAATTATTAATCTTAAAAATTAAACACACAATGAAAAAGTATTTTGCAAAAACGTTCATGAGTTTATGTGCTCTTGGAATCTCTTCTGTAGCATTCGCGCAAGAAGCTGCCGGAACCGCTGTTGAAGGTGGCATGTACCAGGCTTTGAAGACTAAGTTTATCGAAGGTGGTGCCGACTTCATGAGTTTGGTTGCTATCGCATTGATTTTCGGTTTGGCTTTCTGCTTGGAAAGAATTATTTACTTGAACTTGGCTGAAACTAACTCCAGCAAATTGCTGAAAGGCATTGAAGAAGCTTTGGATAAAGGTGATGTAGAAGGTGCAAAAGCTATCGCTCGTGATACAAGAGGTCCTATCGCTTCTATCGCTTACCAGGGTTTGATGAGAATCGACCAGGGCATCGATGTTGTTGAAAAATCTATCGTTTCTTATGGTGGTGTTCAGGGTGGCCTTTTGGAAAAGAACATGTCTTGGATCACATTGTTTATCGCAATGGCTCCGTCATTAGGATTCTTGGGAACTGTAGTAGGTATGATCATGGCGTTCGATAAAATCGAACAGGTTGGTGATATCAGCCCGACGGTTGTAGCAGGTGGTATGAAAGTGGCTTTGATCACAACTGTAGGTGGTTTGATCGTTGCTTTGATTCTTCAGATATTCTATAACTATTTGTTGAGCAAATTGGAAGCTATCCTGAACCAGATGGAAGATGCTTCTATCACATTGCTGGACTTAGTTATTAAATATAACCTCAAATTTAAAAAATAAGAAACAACTATGGCAGTTACTAAAATAAGAAAAATGTCCAGTTGGACATTACTGATAGTATCGCTTATCAGTATTGTCGTGCTGGGTATGTTCTTCGGCGGAGGCATCACGAATCCGGGAGAAGAAATGAAAGAATATGTATATACGGGTCTTTTGCTTAATTGGACTTCTATCTTATTCTTCGTCACAATCATTTGCATGGTGTTATTTGCAGTTTGGCAATTCATCACCTTGCTGAAGGTTAATCCTAAATCAGCTCTTTCTGCTTTAGGTGTTGTAGTTGCTTTCGTTGCAATGTTGTTCATCACTTATTCAATCGGTGATGCAACTCCGTTAGAAGGTCTGAATGCAGATTCCCAGAAATATAACACAGCCGGTTGGTTGCAAATTACAGATATGTGGATTTGGTCTACAGTTGTTCTGTTGGTTTTAATCGTTGCTTGTGTTGTTTGGGGATCCGTCAAAAGAATGCTTGGCAAATAGTAATAACGAATTGATTAAACAAGAAAGAAATGGGTAGTAAAAGAAAGACACCGGGTATCAATGGATCGTCTTCAGCCGATATTGCTTTCATGTTGCTTATCTTCTTCCTTATTACTACATCTATGGACACAGACAAAGGTTTGGCAAGACGTTTGCCACCTCCTGTCCCTAAAGACCAAAAGAAGGATGAACAGGTTGATGTAAACAAGAGAAACTTGGTTACCGTACTGATCAACAGCAGTAACCAGGTGCTCTTTAACGGTGAACCCACCGACATCAAGCAACTGAAAGACAAGGTTAAAGAGTACATTGACAATCCGTATAACGACGCAAACAAGCCGGAAAAGGTAGAAGAAGACGTTGATTTCTTCGGAAAAGTAATGGTAGCTAAAAAGCACGTTATCTCCTTACAGAATGACCGCGGTACCGAATACCAGGCTTACATCAGCGTCCAGAACGAATTGGCAAAAGCATACAACGAACTGCGTGACGATATTTCCAGAAAGAAATTCGGAAAAGTATTCGCAGAATTGGAAGAAGATCAACAAAAGGCTGTGCAGCAGATTTATCCGCAAAAGATTTCTGAAGCAGAACCTAAAAATTATGGAGATAAGAAGTAATGGGAAAGTTTAGTAAAGCGGGCGGACGTGAAATGCCCGAATTGAATACGTCATCATTACCTGACTTGGTGTTCGCTTTCTTGTTCTTCATCATGATGGTAACATCCATGCGTGAAGTTACATTGATGGTGCAATTCCGCGCTCCACAGGCTACTGAACTTCAGAAGCTGGAAAAGAAATCGTTGGTTACATTCATCTATGTTGGAAAGCCGACTCAGGAATATCAGGCTAAAATGGGTTCTGAAGCCCGCTTGCAGTTGAACGACAAGTTCGCTGAAGTATCGGAAATTCAGGACTACATCGCTCAGGAAAAATCCAGTATGAAAGAAGAAGACCAGCCGTTCATGACAGTATCTATCAAGGCCGATCAAGAAACCAAGATGGGTATCATCACAGACGTTAAGCAGGCGCTTCGTGAAGCATACGCATTGAAGATTAGTTATTCTGCCCGTCAGGCTGCTGACTAATCTTTGGATATACAAAATAAAAGGGGCTGTGTCATAATTCCTGATTATGTGCAGCCTCTTTTTTGTGTCTATA
>ENA-ORNB01000734-ORNB01000734.1-human-gut-metagenome-genome-assembly--contig:-NODE-734-length-30667-cov-5.755815_pt1 | contig 30667 bp, 24 predicted proteins | sample MGYA00242112_ERZ509016 | MGnify/ENA primary metagenome ERZ509016 (study PRJEB26280, sample SAMEA2338705) | human gut metagenome | biome: human gut; feature: human-associated habitat; material: faeces...
TAAAGAGAGAAAGCAGAGAGACAGAGGACGCAGGGAAAACAGGGAAATTCGAAAAAAACAGAGGTAACAGAGTAAATGAGGGAAATGAGGGAAATCAGAAAAACAGAACAAAAGAGGACTCCGAGCAAACAGAGAAAAGGGGTCAATAGAGATAACAGAGAAAAGGGACAATGAAATGGGACGATTAGAATGTGGACGTGAAAAGGAAATAACAGACATAAGCGGAGACAACAGAGGTAACAGACGAAAGCGAGGGCGCTGCGGAATTGCAGGGTCCTCGCTTGGGAGTTATTATTGTCCGTTATTTTTTGAATGTTACTATATTAACTGCGAACTGACAGAAAGGCAATTCGGGACGCCTACTGGGCAACGCCGTCAATGACGAGTTCACCGGTAGTTCCAGGAACGAATCTGCCGTAGAGATTGCTGTGTTCAGGAGCGGTCTTGCCGGTCTGGGTTATGGTGTTTCCGGACTCGGTGATGTTATTGATTGTCAACTTGCCCACATTTGCAGTACCGACTACTACACCTACTCGCCAACCACCATCGTCAGTGGATGTGAGAACGCAATTCTTAACTGCACAGTCAGTGATCGTGTGGAATGTTGCAGGGTTACATCCGGCATGGCCGATAATACCACCTACTGAACCTTTAGCTGAAATTTTACAGCCCTCTACTGAACATTTGGTAATCTTGATATATGTGTCAACCGGTCCATCATTAGGTTTATTATAACCTGAGGTCCAACCGATTAGACCACCGACACGCGCGCCGCCGGTAGAAATCATTTCAGAATTCGTAAGATGACAATTATCAAGTTCAATCGTAGGCATGCTATCTACATTGCAGACAAATGCGCCAATACCCTGATCGCTGGTAGCATCGTTAATCTTAACACCATCCAATGTAAGGTCCTTGACAATGATTCCTGAATTACCTGCAAATCCGCCAGCAAACAAAGGAGCATTGAGTCCGGAAATCTTGTGGCCATTACCGAGCACAGTAACCACACCGGCACCATGATAACCATCTACTTTAGCAGGCGTCCAGGTTTCACCTTCTTTCAGGACAATGTCTTTTCCAATTTCAATGACATTGTCACCAGAGCCTGCGACCGTAAATGCCGTGATGTACGCCTGAAGTTCTGCAGCAGTCATAGCCACTGGCTTATCACCACGTACAACAGTCCAGACGCCATTAGTCTCCACTGAAATGTAGCCAGGAGCGAGATAAGAAGCAGCATCATCAGTATTAGGATTAGCAGGATCAAATCCAGGGAATGTACCGCCATAGATTTCAACCTTGCCGGTTGAGCCATTCTGCTTATTTATAGTCCAATATCTTCCCCCATATTTTGCAGCAGTACTGAAAGTTCCACCATTTATGATTACATCACCACCAGTAGTATAAATAGTTGAGTTACCGGAACCATTAGCATCAGCACCGACAGTATAAGTACCACCATTGATAGTCAGTTTACCGCCCGGCCTAGACCAAACCGCAACATTATCACCGCCTTCGCCGCCATCTACGGTTCCTTCGCCGTTGATGACAAGACTACCATAAACATCCAAAGCAACACTATTTGAATTATTCTTGATGGTCTTACCGTTAAGGTCGAGAGTTACTTCCTTGCCTGGCATCACTGCAACAGGCTCGTCGAGAACAAGATCAGCGGCCAGTTTTGCCTCACCACCAGTGGCGAAGAGCGCTTTCAACGACTCCACATTCTTGATATTGACAAGGTCAATGTCATTGTCCGGCTCATTGAAAATAGGGACAATCTCAACATTGAAGATCACCTGTGAGGTGAGGAGATTGCCGAGGATGTTGGTGCGGTAGTTGTTCTGGACAGGAGTCTGAGGTGATGAAGCTGTGATAGCGTCACCTGCTTCAGGAATAAACTCAGCGGTAACATTGGAAATGTGTTTTTCGCCTTGCTTACCTACAGGGATGATGTAATTCATTGTCATCCAAGCATATTTGGTTCCATCTTTGATAACAAGCGGCTCAGCAGGAAGTTCAGCTTTGGCAAATGTGACTTTATCAGTAGCCAGGCCTTCGACTTTACCTTCTGCATTGAAAGTATCAAATACATTGGCAACGTCGGTAGCTGTGAAAACACTCTGTTTAGGAACAAAGCCGGCGGCAGCAGCCTCACGGAGATCAGCAGTACCGAAGTTCACCTGTGCGAAAGGACGGTAAAGCTTGATAGTCTCTGTCAATGCACCATTGACCTTCAGTTCTTTACGCGTTGCGTAGAATGCATCGCGGGTCTCATCGTTGGCTTCAGCTCCTTCGTAAGAAATCTTGATGTTCTTCAAGTCGTTGACATCGTAAGGCGCACCTTCGGCTGCCTGTGCCCAGAACACGAAATTGTAGGTCTTGCCCTTTACGAGGCTGAACTTCACCTGTGTTTTCAGGTCAGCGAATTTGGCAGTCTTGTCGAGGTCGAGCTTGGTTTTCTCTGCGTCGTTCTCGTAAACTGACACATAGAGGTTCTTGGCCGTCTGACCATCACCAAGAGCCTTGGTCGCCATTTCGCCCGGCAATGCAGCCGTAAACGTAACGTCAACCATCTGTCCGTCAGGAACTTCCGTCACCTGTTCCTTATTACAGCCGACTGCGAGCAATGTCAATGCAGCCGCTGCCAAATACTTGATTGATTTCATATTGATTTTGAGTTTATTCTGCTGTCTGATCGGTCGTACCGTCAATGGTTATAGTAAAATATTTTGTCGGAACCTTTGGAGTCTTATCATTTAACCCTTCCCACCATATACCATTAAAACCAGAAACCGTAGTATTTGTAATGTTAACGTTACCCCTCATTAATGTAGAAGCAGCATCACCATTCGTATAGTCCGTATGAATCTGAATAGCAGCCTTATCTTTATTAGAAGTCAAGAATTCACAATCTTTAACAACAAGATTATATATCCCCGCCGTACCATAAAGACATATAGCTTTTCCTGTCGTTTCAAATTTGCAGTCATCAACGGTTACGGTAGAGTTATTATATCCATAATAAATTATAGAGTAGCCAGTAAAACCCGAATTTGTAGATTTTTTGAAGGTACAGCCAGTAAATGTTGCTGATTTCTGAGCCATAACACCGACGACTCCATTAATTTCACAATTTGTAAAGGCAATATCAGATCTTAAGAACTGACAAAGCTGGGCATCGCCCACATATGGGTTTTTACTATCAAAGGTAAGATTCTCTAAAGAAATAGTAACCCCCTTATTTTCATAAAAAGTATTTGCGGTTACTACAGTTTTTCCGATTCCTGCTCCCTTAAGAGTAATATTACCGGCATATCCTGATTTTTTAAACTCAAAATTTCCAGTCCCAAGTTTAATTATCACATCGTCTGTTCCAGAAAGATCTGAAAGTGTTTTTTCAAACTCAGCCTGATCAGCTACGGAAACCGATGCGTCAACAACCTGCCAAGTTTCTGGAGACTCGCTTATTTTCACAGACTTGTAGCCTTCAGCCACATAATTAGTATGAGGACCGTCAGATTCATTGTCAGCAGGGTTGAAACCGATGAATGTACCACCATAAACTGTAATACATTTTTCGGTCAACTGGTCATCCTGATTAAGGACAAAACTATGGTGGCCATTGAAGTCTTGCGCATTTGTGAAAGTACCACCAAAGATCTCGACCTTACCTGCTTTACCTACATTTTCCACGTAAATCGTAGAATTACACTTTGTGTCAACGTCAGTCCCGACGCTATAATTACCACCGTTGATTATAAGATGGCCTCCTTCCATAACGCTGATGCAAGTATTGGATGGTTGCGTTGTTACATTTGATTTTCTTGTAGTATTTCCTTCGCAAAATACTTCTCCATCTCCATTGATTGTAAGTTTACCTTTCACCACCAACGCAGACTTGGCATCAGCTGTCTTACCATTATCCTCATTAGCAAATCTATGTCCATTGAGATTAAGAACACTTTCTGTTCCTACTGGGATATTAATTCCTGTCCAATTATCTATTGTCACTTTATAATCTTCAGAAAGAGTAACGGTTGTACCCTTCGCTAAACCAGCACTTACAGCGTCATACGCAATGTCACCGCTCTGGAAGTCCGGATTAATAATCACGTTCCATTCTGCATTAGCAAGAAGAAGATTACCGACAATATTAGTTCTAAAATTCTGCTTCACAGAGACATTCGGAACTTTAACATTAGTGGTTTTTCCCGTTTCAAATTTAAATACCGCAGACGCATCCACAAGAATTGGGTCATTCTTTGGCGCAAATACATAGGTCGTTGCAAGATAATCATAGTTGACAGAATTTACTGAAAGTTTTTCTCTCATAACATCATTATAAGACAACACAATGTTCTCCTCACTAAAATTATCGCAAGCAGAGCGAGTGCCTGCCAATAAAGGATGAAAAGTAGTTGGAACATTCTTAAGTGTTATCGAAGACTGAGAAACTTTTGCATCTTGCCGATTAGATTGTTCTGACCCAAAATTAATCTGAGCCAATGCACGTTTCAATGTCACATTTGGTTTAATTGTCAGAATACTTTTTATATCAATTACGGCATAAAAAGCATCCAAAAGGGCATCATTAGTCTTTACATTCGCATAGTTAAGAGTTATTGTGCGCAAATCAATAGCGCTCGGTTCATTCGTATTAACATTATAGTATCCTGTGCCTCTTTTCTGCGCCCAGAAAATAAAGCTATACATTTGTCCTTTTACAAGGCTTGCTGTCACATTTGCTTTTTTATCAGTAACAGGTACCACTTTTGTCAATTCCGGAACTGGAATATATTCTGCCACATCTTTATTTGTCTCTGCATCCTTGTACTTACGATACAAGAACGCCTGAAACACCAACTCATCCACAGATGCAGCATCCGAAATGCCTTTAGTTGCTACTGATACTCCTGGGACCTCCACATTAAATGACACTTCAGTGGTTTCCCCATCAATAGGGCCTACCTGCTCTTTCGCGCAGGCACCTGCCAGCACAGCCATTGCTGCGATAGCGAAAGTTTTGAATAAATTCTTGTTCATAGTTTTATTGATTATTTAATTTATATGTTTCGTTTAAGATATTGTCTATCACTTGATTATAATATTGAACTCACCTTCGAAGTCAGGGTCGATGGCGACGCCGCCGCCGGTATCCTGCATGAGGAAGCTGCCCTTGACGGTGGTCAGCATGCTTCGCTTGATAGGGACCTCGATCGGATTGGTCATTGACAGGCGGGTGCCTTCTTCGTCGAACAGGCCTACCGCTACCATGACGCTGGACTCCTTGCCGTTCACGAGGACGTAATCGAAGCCGAGCCGGGCATTGTGATCATCTATCAATGTTATGTCCGAACGGAACTTGACGCCGAGACTCGAGTCGTTCGGCTTGTCGTCCCACATATTGAACTTCGACGGCATGTAGCCAGTGTAGTAGAAGACGACATTGTACTTCTTCAGATCGACGATCGGCGACTTGCTGTCCCCGTCGCCCTTGGTGTCGTCAGGAGCCTTGGTATCATCATCGGCATCCTCCGCACTCTTGGTGAGGTCGCCGGACACCTTGTCCTCGTTCTCCTTCTTCTTGTTCATCTCGGTGATTACCTTGGTTATGAACTCCTGGAGGTCAGTCGTTATGAATTCGAACTTGGCGAGCGGACGTTCCATATTTATGGTGCCGCTGACCAGAGGAAGCATCGAGCCGTAACGCGTGACTGTCAGTTCATTGTGCCCGACGAAAGCATCGCGGAAATCATTGTTTCCCTCGTGCTCGCCCCTCATGGTAATCTCGCGGAAACTCCTCGTGTCGTAGAAATAATCCGCTGCAGTCCCCTTCTCGACGAAATCGGTCCAGACGTAGAACATGTAAGTACCTTCGTCAATGTTGATGGTGACTTCATGGTTCAGGTCGGAGACATCCTCCTTGGTGAAAGTGAAGCGCTTGTACGGAACCTCGTCATAACCGCCGTTGCTCAGTTTTCTGTAAGCCTCTATGACATAGCGGATTTCGTAGTCCTTGCCATCCTTGGAGACTCTGGTTCCCTGATTCAGGTCCATGACAAGGAACTGAGGCAATGCAGTATTGAAATCAAGTTTGAGCGTGGCATTGGCAGGAAGCTCTTCCGGCCATTCGTGGACCGCGCAGGATGCAGCTGAAAGCATCACCGCCAGAATTGCGGCCAATATTTTAACAGTCCTGTCTTTCATCGTTCCGCCCTCCTTTTCTTAAGATCGAAACTGTATGAAAATGATACTGCCGCGTGGTCGATTCCTACGAATGTAGTGTGACCGTTGGTGGCTTTAGGACCATTTTTCTCGTTGTAGAATTTGTCGTAATAGACATCATAGACTCCGGCGCCGATAGAGAATTCGACATTCCATCTCGGATGGCGCTTGGACAGAGGCATCCTGTATCCTGCTGCAAGGCCGCCGCCCCACAGAGGTCTGTCTCCGTCATATGTCTGGATACGTCAGTCACCTTTGGTGGCGTAGTTGAAGTATGCTGTTCCGAAGTGCGCTCCCACGAAGAGGCCGTCAGGCTTGCTGAACCACCAGCGCAGTTCAGGCTGTACAGCAAATGTCCTGAATTTCAGTTCGCGGCTGAAATAGTCCACCGCAGAGTAGTAGATAGGGAGCTGAAAAGAAAGATGAGGCGTAATGTCGATTTCGACTGCGACATTGGATATGAACATCGCCCATCCGATGGCATTGGTCTTAATGTATAGTTTTCGTGTCCACTCCTGCAGAGGTATCGTCTCGGGCAGCCGCAGCATCGGCACGGTCAGACTGTCGTCCAAAGGCGGGAATTCATTTGCCGACTGCACGTCCGAGTCCGCGATTTCAGGCAGATCCAGCTTGGGATTATCGACGCCGACCTCCACGATTACCGTGAACGCCCTGAGTTCCGGGAAAAGATGCTCGTTCATATACCTCCATGGCCTTCCGCCCGCAAGTCGCTGCAGTTCAGTCTTCAGCACCTTGTCGTTGTCCACATTGGCGATAAGGTCCAACACCTCATTCTTTTCTTTCATGTCGGACTCTGCCACGAGCCGAGCAAGTCCCGCCCAGTCTTCACTGACAGTCTGTACATGAATGATGGACTCAGGAAAGTCAATGTAGCGTTTGAGATACGCGGTGAGTGTAGAACTTCTTTTGGCAGCCAACTTTTCGTTTATGGCCAATGTTCCTTCAGGAGAAGCTCCTGCGTGGTAGTTTACAGTGAGGATGTCGAAGGAGGAAGACTGTGACTTGAAGTCGTTTACACGGTCAATGAATGCCTTGGCTCTTTCTTGATTATGCTTGTAGGAAGGATCGAACGAAGAATAACCCTGGCGGAAATAAATCCTCAGAGTGTCTGACATCTGCTGCGCACTAACGTTGACACAGACAAAAGCCAAAACAATGGTTATTAGTCGTTTCATAATAATGGTAATAGTGTTCCCCGAATATGAGGTTATAATGGTCAGACTCGGAAACTTAGTTTTTATTATCGGTGCGAATATATCAAAAAAGAGAATACTTGTAACGATTTAATCGAAAATTTGTTCCAAAATACCAAAATTTCGACCTTTTGACATTAAAATCGACTTAAATCGATCAGAAATGAACCCAAATGAACCAAATTAAGAGTAAAGTGAGCCCGGACATTGACCGTCTATCTGGCGAGGAAGAGATTCCGCGCCGGAAGGGCGGAAGAATAACGGGAGCGCAGGTCGCGGAAGAGGGCGGCAGTCTGACGGGTGAAGCCCGGACCTTTCCAAGTGCTTGTGTTGGTGACCATTATCCAGCATTCGCCGTCCGGATAATACTTTATCAATGCGCTTGTTCCGGACAGTGTTCCAGTCCTGGTCCACTCCCCTGTCGGCTTGGTGTCATTCCAGCCGAGAGAATAAGTCTGCTCATCGAACCACTGGGTCATATCGGCCACACTCTGCGCGGAGATGATGTCCGGAATTTCCGGCCTGCCGTCAATGGACGCCACGAAACGTGCGAGTTCAGGTACAGAAGTTACCCAGCCTCCTGCTCCGGAAAGCGCTCTGACATCACTGCCGCCATAGCAGCGCTCCACCATATTGCCGCTGTTGTTGTATTCCTCCACCAGACAGGTGTCCGCACCATTGTAGTAACGGACTTCATTCGGGAGCCTGTCCTCGTAATAGTTGCCGCCGATATGCATATCATAGCAGCCTGCCCTGTAAAGCACGCTGTCCCTCATAAAGGTCTCATAATCAATGCCTGAGACTTTCTCGACAATCATACTGAGAAGGAGATAGCCGAAGTTGGAATAATACTGGGATGTGCCCGGCTCGAAACGGAGACAACGCTTCAGCTGCGTTTTCATCAATGTCTCATGGTCCGGCGGGGTATCCAGATGGTTCTGCATCATAATAGTCCTCGTGGAGAACATCGGGTCGCCTCCGTAAGAAGTGAAACCACCCTTATGACGCAGCAGGTCCTCAACGGTGATCTTGTAGTAGTTCTTGTCCTTTATAATAGCGGTATATAAAGAGTCGTTCAGAATACCGCGCGGGCCGAAGACGGTATCGGCCAATGTAAGTTTGCCTCTTTCCTGCAGCATCATTATTCCGGTGGCGGTCAGCAGTTTGGAAACGGAAGCCACCCGCATGATATTGGTCGGGGCCATCTTCACTCCTGCTTCTTCATCTGCCCAGCCGTAGCCTTTCGCATACAGGAGCGAATCGCCGCGCATAATCGCAAGTGAAGCGCCACGCAGACGCCATTGACGCATATAGGAAGCAATACGCGAATCCAGACCGGAGAGAGAGGATGTGTCTGACAATTCATTTGACAGGGTCTCATTCAGACAGACAGGCTCAGGCGCCGGCAAATCACTCGCCTTCCCCGTGGAAGACAATGATACACAAAGTCCTACGGTCAATGTCACCAACGCCAATCCTGCTGCTAATCTGAGTTTCCTTCCCGTCATTATTCAGTTTCTCCCTGTACGCCTCCCGGCAAATCATCTATAAGTTTCGCCCTATGGCAAAAGTCAATAATCATATCGGCAGTGCCGTCAATCCCGAGAACCGACGAATCTACGCAGAGGTCATAATTGGAAGCGACGCCCCAGTTGCCGAAAGTGAAGTAATTGTAATAGGTCTCCCTGGTCCTGTCCTTCTTCTGCATCAGTGACTCCGCCTGCTCGGGGGTAATGCCCATACGCTCTGCAACTCGCTTGATGCGGACTTCGTCAGAAGCGGATATGAAGACGTCAAGACATGGACGGTCACGGAGGATGTAATCTGCGCAACGGCCGATGAAAATGGCAGAGCCCTTGTCCGCGATGGAGCGTATGACATTGCTCTGGATGACGAACAACTGGTTGTCACTCACGTAGTTGTCTGCCGAACCGAAGCGTCCGACATCCACGATGAAACTGGACAATGCGAGGAGATTTCTCTTCTCGTCACTCTTGGCAAACAGTTCTTTGCTGAAGCCGCTCTGCTCCGCTGCCTTGGAAATGAGTTCCTGGTCATAGACAGGGATGCCGAGTTTCTTGCCCAAAGCCAAGGCTACCAGTTTTCCGCCACTTCCGAACTGGCGTCCGACATTGATTATCAATTTCTTGTCTTCCATAATCAAGCCTCCTTAAATTTCATTTTACTTCCTAAAATATCCGGGTCGTCACCGTCATTGAGTTTACGGAATTTGCGGAAAAGCGCTGCCAGCAATATGGCAGCCATTATGATGGACAACGTGTCTGCAATCGGAAAACTCATCCAGACTCCTTTATGCCCGAAGAACACCGGCAGGAAATAAATCAGCGGCACGAGGAAAAGGAGCTGTCGGCACAATGACAGGAAAATGGACTTGTGAACCATGCCCAGACTCTGGAAGAAATTGGTGGTCGCCATCTGGAACCCCACGAGAGGAAAGGCGAGGTTTATCATCCTCAATCCCTTGTCGGCCAAGGATTTGAGTTCCGGATCACTGGTAAACAGAGATATAGCGATATCCGGGCAGAGTTCCGAAACTAAAAAGCCGAAGCATGTCACTGACGTGGTACAGATCACGGTAAGTTTGAACACCCGCCTCACTCTGCTGTATTTTCTCGCGCCGAAATTATAGCCTGCGATAGGCTGCATTCCCTGGTTGAAACCCATATTGACCATAATGAACAGGAACGAGATACGGTTCACGATTCCGTACGCGCCGATGGCAAGGTCGCCTCCGTATTTGAGCAGCTGCTGATTGATGAAGAGGGTGACGATGCAGGCCGCCGAGTTCATCAGGAACGGGCCCATGCCTATGGTCAATGAATCTTTGGCGATTCTCAGGTCCAGCTTGTAGTCTCTCAGCCGCTTAGGGATGTGGAGATAGTTGCGCTCATCGAGGAAGTACTTGAATGTGTACAACATTGCCAAAAGCTGGCAGAGCACGGTAGCCAAGGCGGCGCCCTTTATGCCCATATCCAGGACGAATATGAATATCAGGTCCAGGATCGTGTTGGATAAGACCGTGAAAATGGTAAGCCCCATAGCCAACTTCGGATTGCCCGAAGCGCGTATCATATTGTTCAATCCGAAATACAGATGTGTGACCACATTGCCTATGAGGATGATCACCATATAGTCCCGTGCGAAAGGCAATGTGTTTTCGCTGGCGCCGAAGAACCCGAGAATAGGGTCCAGAAATGCCAGGGATACCACTGTGAATGACAGACCGATCAGCACATTTAGCACAATTTCATTGACCAGAACCTTGCGGGAAGCCTCGTAGTTGCGCTGGCCGAGCAACATTGACAATATCGTCGATGCACCAACGCCCACGAGCGTTCCGAGTGCCGTGGAAAGGTTCATGAACGGGAATGTGACGGCAAGGCCTGAGATGGCATACTTGCCGACATCCTTTATATGGCCGATGCAGATGCTGTCGACCATATTATACAGAGAAGATGCAGTCATGGCTATAATAGCCGGGACTGCATACTGCATAAGCAAATCGCGTATTCTCTTATCTCCAAGTTCTGTAGGAACAGTTCCTGAAACAGCCATTCAATTCCTCCTGTTATTCTTTCGGTTTATCGACGATTTCGATTTCAAATACGAGCGGCGCATATGCCGGGATGGTGTTTCCGCTTCCGCTGTAGTCATAGCCGTATGCGGAGAAGAACATGCCCACGCCTTTTTCGTGCTTGCGCATCTGCCACAGGGTCTTGGAGAATCCGTTGATGACGGAGGAGCCGTCCGATGAGCTGCTTGAATACAACTTTATATCCGTGAAGTTCTCTCCCCATGAGATTTTCACCGGAGCATATGTACTCGATGAGCTGTAGATATTATAGAACTTGGCGGTATCCTTGATGGTCGTGTCGAACACCTGCCTGTTCAGCAATCTTCCTGTATAGTTTATGTAAATGCTTGTGTCAGAAGGGAATGAAACAGTGTCATCCGGTGCTTTCGTCTGCTTGTAGTAGAAGCCCCAGGACAATGAATCGACTCCGCCCAGATACTTCGCGCCGTAGATCTGCATGCTGTCGATCTGGGATTTCAATATGTCCTCAGTGATGCCTGCGAGAGTGAGTTCATATACCGCAGTGGAATTGTCGTTCGAATGCTTGAGATAGTCGGCCGGAGTCTTGTATCTTGTCGTGGTCATGAGCCATGACGGGATGAGCGCACGTCTTGTGCCTCCTACCCTCATTCCTTTCAGCATGTCCTCCACGCCGACCGGAAGGCTGTTGCTGTATGTAGGCCAGGACGATGTGCCGTAATAATGGGACTTCTCGTATTTGCCGAGCTGCTGGGCGAGTTTCTTGCTGTTGGTGGTAGTGATGTTGCCGTCCATGTCCCTTACGGTGCAATGTACCATCACGTATTTCTGCGAGTTGAAGACTTCTCCATCACCGGCTTTGTCGTCCAATATATATATTCCAAGTTCCGTCTTTTTCGCTTCGGGATGTTTCTGGCTGACCCAGGCCTCCACATAGCGTTCTTCATCTTCGAAAGGCAGAGTCTTCTCCGATTTTGCACAACCGGTGAAAACGAAAGCCGCGGCGAATGCGCTTGCCGCAATGAGTTCTACAATTCTTATATTATTCATTTTCAATATATTACCTATTTAATCATTCGTTATCGACTCTACCCAGATGCGATAGACCAAGGCGGAGTTTGCAGGAATCGTGCCTAACTCGCGTTTGCCGAAACCATATTTTCCTGAAAAAAGTATATAACATTCCTGGCCGGCCTTTACGCCCTCCAAGCCATATTTCAGTCCTTTCACGAAGCCGGACTCGCTGAGTTTCACTGTCTTGACCTCGAAGACCGAGTCGTCGGAGAGTGTCCAGCCGGAGCCTTTGGCCACTTCTTCACTGTTGGTGGCGAACATGTCGGAAGCATTGACGGAAGCGCCGGAAAGCACATATCCCGCATAATGGAATGAGGCTGTCCCATTGACAGAGAGTCTGTCGCCGTCGCCGGGAACTACCACAAGCCTGGTTACACCTTTATTATATACTACATACGCGGTGTCCACTGACTTCAATGTGGAGTTCACAAAAGACTCTATGTTCTGCTCCTGTCTGGAATACCTCAGTTTCACTTCCTCCTTGGAGCAAGCGAAGACCATGACGAGTGCAATGAGCGCGACCAATAATTTATCTGCTTTCATAATCTCCTGATTTAAAGTACTCCGACGTCACCTTCAACAGGTATTTCTCAGCCTGTGACGGTGATGATATGTCAGCGGGATTCCCGTCATTGGCCTTAAAGAAAAGCCGTCCGCCGGAAGCGTTCTCATGGCCGCCGCCGTGGAAATATGCCTTCGAGCATCCGACTGCCGAGAAGCCTTTCTTGGACCTGATGGAGACGCGGAAGAAGCCGGCATCATCCTGCTTGAGGAAAATGCTCATCTTCACGGATGCGATGCGGAGCGGCTCGTTCACCAGGCCTTCCGTCTCACCTTCCGATATATTGAATTCTGATGCAATCTCTTCTGTCAGAATCATATACGCCACACCATAATCGGTGAGTTTCATATTCTGGTACAGCATATAGCCCCACAGCCGCACGCGTTTTTCGGTTCCGCTCTGGTACAAGTTCGAGAGTATCGCGTCCCTGTCCACGCCGACGCCCAGGAGGGCTGATGCCATGGTCAATGTAGAGGGATACACGGAGTTCGCGAAGTTGTTCGTGTCCGTGGTCATTCCGGTCATGAGTGATGTGGCCGAAACTGCCGGAACAAGAGACGCATCCTCATGGATGTCAGGCATTGACATGAGGACATTGAACAGAAGTTCACAGGCTGAAGAGACCGCCGTCTCGGAAAATACGACATCGAAGGATTCGGCTTCCGGGGCGAGATGATGGTCAATGAGGACCTTCCTGCACCTGGCTGCGCGAAGCATCGGTTCCAGGTCTCCTGTTCGTGTGAACGAGTTGCAGTCCAGACAGAAAATCAGGTCGATTTCAGCTATGCGTTCACGTGCGGAATCACTGTCAGAGGGCCACTGAAGCACGTTTTCCTCCGGTGTGCCGCTGAGCATGAAGGTCAATGTCTCAGGAAGAGGATCGGAGTAGATGACCACGGCGTCCTTGCCTCTGGACAGGAGATAGTGCAGCATCGCCAATGTGCTGCCTACCGCATCTCCGTCAGGACGGATATGAGCCACGATGGACACTTTCCCGGCGTCCCGGACCAATGTTTCGAATCTTTCCACTGCCTTCGTGTCGATATTTACTGTATTTCCGTTCATCTGCCGCTTTCTTATACCTGATTGTTCCGGATGCAAATTTACAAATTATATTGCATTTCATAAATCAATTTCATAACTTTGTCGAGTATGAGAATTTGCGGGCGGCAGTGAAAATCGCCGCTGAAGTTCCAGCCACGTTTATAATTGATATTATAAAACTCAAAACATAAAATGAAAGGAATAGTTAAAAAGATCGTCAGCGTACTGCTGCTCTTTGTTATTGCCGGACTCGTGTATGCATGCATCAAGAGTATTATGGAGCCTATCAATTTCAACAAGCAGAAGGCTTACCGTGAGACTGTCGGTATCCAGAGAATGAAGGATGTCCGCACTCTTCAGGAGGCATTCAAGTCTGTTTCAGGCCACTTTACCGCATCTGCTGACTCCCTCGTGGATTTCTACAAGAACGGCAAGATGGAAGTGATCATGCAGATCGGTTCAAATGACGACTCTCTTGCAGTTGCAACTACTGAGAAACTCAAGAAGTCACGTAGAGGCATCACCCCTGAACAGATGTATGAACTCTACAAGAAAGGTGAGCACCTCGTATTCTCCATCTCAAGCAAAGTGGATGTGAAGGATACACTTTTCAACACAAGAAACGATTTCAACATTGATTCTCTCAAATACATTCCTTTCTCACAGGGCGACACCATCCAGATGGAGTCCGTCATCAAGGAAGTATCAGGTGTGAAGGTTCCTCTCTTCGAGGCGAGAATGCCTTACAAGTCTCTTCTCAAAGGTCTTGACAACCAGCTCAGAATCAATCTCGATGCTGACCGCAAGGCTATGAACCGTTACGAGGGACTTCAGGTAGGTAGCGTTTCAGCACCTAACAACAACGCCGGCAACTGGGAGTAGTCCGTCGGGACTCACTCACTTCATATAAGAATATGAGCCAGACGAATAATATAGAAAGCAGAATATCCATTCAAGTAGCCTTGAGTGGATATTCTTTTAAGATACAGGACAATGAGGGTGAACACTCGTCGGGCTGGCTTACGCCTGACAGGATCTTCACGACTCCCGAGTTCCAGAAGAGATATGACGCGGTGAAGATTTCGCTTCTGACACCGAAAGTGGCCTTGATTCCGGAGCAGTTCTTCAATCCGATGGAGCTCAGGCAGATGCTTGGCGACGTGGTCAGACTGGGGGAAAATGATGCTGTCGAGTTTGTCAGGATGCCGGAGAGGGCTTCGGTACTGGTATTCTCGAACAATGTGGGAGAAACATTGTCAAGGATGATTTCCCAGACGGTATTTACTACAGACGGGTATCAGGCAAGGATTCTGCCGGAGATGTACTACATTCTGGAGGCGCTGGACAAATGCAGTGACTACAACAAGATCGTGGCATCTTACGCTGACGGATATCTGCACCTGGCTGTGGCACAGGGAAAGTCCCTGCAAATCGCAAATACCTTCAGGGCAGTGGATTTCACGACGGCCGAGTACTTCATTTTCAACACATTGAAAAAACTTCAGTTGAATCCTGAGATATCGACCATCTGCTTCAGGACTCCGGTTTCTGACGAGGAGGAAATGTCATTGTACCGATATTTCAAATCAGTGGAACAGATATGAGAATTATAGGTGGTGCGCTGAAGGGCAGGAACATCGTCACTCCTCCTGATTTCAAGGCAAGGCCGACGACTGATTTCGCCAAGGAAGCGCTTTTCAATATTCTCGACAATGAGTTCGAGTTCGAGGGGCTGAGCGTGCTGGACCTGTTCAGCGGCACGGGCTCGATTTCCTATGAGTTCGCGTCACGTGGTGCTGGCCATGTGTGGTCAGTGGAGATGAATATGCAGTATTCCTCTTTTGTCAAGGAGCAGGCCAGAAAGCTGGGCCTGAAGAATCTGACTGCCGTCCATCACAATGTGTTCGATTTCATTCCCATCTGCAGGGAGAAGTTCGATATCGTGTTCGCCGACCCGCCTTATGCGCTGGAAGGGCTGGAGACGATTCCTGACAAGGTGCTGGATACAGGATTGGTATATCCTGAGAGGTATCTGATTCTGGAGCACGGGGACGAGCACTCGTTCAAGGAGCACCCCGCTTTCGTAAAGGAGAAGGTTTACGGCCGCGTCCACTTCAGTTTCTTCGAGCCGATAAAGTAAATCGTCAGGCACAAGCCCGGCGGGCAGAGTGGGCGGAGCCGGTTAAATGACATTCTTAGGCGGATGCCTCTCGGGCAGAGCTGGACTGCGCCGGTCCTCCCCACTACCGTGGGTCCCCTCCCTTTTCGGGAGCCAATGCCGGCTCCGCCCACTCTGCCCGAGAGTCACTCCAACAATCATGTATATAACAGAACAGCCCGGAAAGCTCCGGGCTGTTTTCTGTCTATATGTAGATATGATGCGCTATAGAACGCTCATAACTGCTTCTGCGATAGAATTGAGCTTGGTATCCACGCTGTCCGCACGGCTTGCAAGAATACAAGGAGCAGTCGTTCCTACGAGCATACCTGCCTGACGCACGCCTGTAGAAAGCTTGGAATTCGTCTTCCAGAACACGTTTGCAGACTCGATGTTAGGGAATACGAGGCAGTCAGCGTCACCTGCTACAGGGCTGACAAGCTTCTTGATCTCAACAGATTCCTTGTCGATAGCCACGTCGAGTGCGAGAGGACCGTCAGCGATGCAGCCCTTGATCTGTCCGCGCTCTACCATCTTGGCCAATGCAGCAGCTTCCATACAAGCCGGCATTGAATCGAGAACCTGCTCTGAAGCTGCGACGAACGCAACCTTCGGCTTCGCGATGCCGAATGACTTGGCAACTTTCACGATATAGTTCGTAAGCTTCATCTTCTGACGCAGATCAGGAAGCGGAACCACTGCCATGTCGGTAAGAAATATGAGCTTGTGATAGTTCGGGCTGTCGATTACTCCTACGTGGCTGAGAAGGCCTTTCGGAGGAAGGAGACCGGTTTCCTTGTTAAGTATGGCGCGAAGGAACTTGTCAGTAGAGCAAAGTCCTTTCATGAGAACGTCACCTTCTCCGTCATGAACCATCTGGACTGCCTGTGCAACAGCCTTCAGCTCATCAGGATTGTCCACAATAGTGAATTTCGCTGCGTCAATACCTCTCTTGACGCAAACGTCATTGATAAGAGCGGCGTCACCTACGAGAACAGCTTTGATGAATCCGAGATCCACAGCCTGTGAAGCTGCTTCAATGGTATGCTCGTCCACTGCCCAGGCAGCGACCATCGTTTTGCAGACACCTTTTTGCTTGAGCTCTGCAAATACATCTGAGAAACTTGTGATCATATTTTTCCTCTAATTAGTTTTCCTCTTCGCTTTGAACGATGTGCATTGTATCACGTGCAATGACAATCTCTTCGTCGGTGGTGATGAGAGCCACTTTCACCTTGGAATCAGGCAATGAAATGATGGTATCCTCTCCCCATGCGACATTTGCTTCATAGTCGAATTTGAGGCCGAGATATGAGAAGTTCTCACATACTCTGCGACGCAGACGGCTGTTGTGCTCACCGATACCTCCGGTGAAGATGATAAGGTCAACTCCGTTCATGACTGCAGCGAACTGACCGATATACTTGATAATGCCGTAAGTCAGCATCTTAAGTGCAAGCTTGGCTCTCTGGTCGCCTGAATTTGCAAGCGCGTCGAGGTCTCTGGCATCAGAAGAAGCTCCTGAAATTCCGAGGAAGCCTGATTTCTTGTTCATCACCTCTGTCATTTCGTCCGGTGTGAGGTTTTCTTTCTTCATCAGGTATGGAACCACGTTAGGGTCAATGCTGCCGCATCTTGTTCCCATGATGACGCCGTCGAGCGGAGTGAAGCCCATGGAAGTGTCCACTGACTTGCCGTTCACGATGGCAGTGATGGAGCTGCCGTTGCCGATATGGCATGTGATGATCTTGGAGTTGTTGATGTCCAGGCCGGCGAACTTGGCGCCTTTCTCAGCCACGAACTGGTGACTTGTTCCGTGTGCACCGTATTTACGTACTCTGTACTTGGTGTAATCCTCATACGGAAGACCATACATATATGCGTATGCAGGGATGGACTGATGGAATGCGGTATCGAAGGTAACCACCTGAGGCACAGAAGGAAGCACTGCCTGAACGGCTCTGATTCCGAGGATGTGCGCAGGGTTGTGGAGCGGTGCGAAGTCGCAGCAGATCTCGATTTTCTTCATCACGTCTTCGTTTACGAGGGCGCTTGACGAGAAATATTCTCCTCCATGCACGATTCTGTGTCCTACGGCCTCGATGTCGTCAAGTGATTTGAGGACACCGTGCTCACTGTCGGTAAGTGCCTCGAGCACGAGCTGCATTCCGACTTTGTGGTCAGGAACCGGGAGGTCTTTCACTACCTTCTCCTTACCTGTAGCCGTGTGCTGAAGACAACCCATCTCCAGTCCGATTTTTTCTACGATACCCTTCGCAAGGACATCATAGACGTCATCGTTTTTCATATCAAGGAGCTGATACTTAATCGATGAACTTCCGCAATTGATTACAAGAATTATCATAACTATAGTTTTTGTTTCTATTTTTTCGGATTTGACGCGGCAAAGTTAAAAAGAATTCACTACTTTAGCAAGGAAATGACCGCCAACGGTCGAGTAACTGAGCGCACACCTATGACAGAAACTGCGGACATAAAGCCACTTGCATTGGCATTTACCTTCGGGGCGGCATCCGGACTGCTCCTGAGCCGTATTTCCATGCACGCCGCATACATCTCCTCCGCCACTTCCCTACTGGCCGCATTGACATTGACAGTCATCACTTCAGCGGACCGCCGGCAGGCGGAAATCCTGCTGCTGTTCCTGACGTCAGGCGTTTTCTGCGCCGCGACATCGACATTGACAAGTCTCGGTGCTGTCGCCGGAAAGCCGCTTTTCGCGGGCCTTGCGGCTGATTTCAGGTCAATGATTTCGTCGATTCCGTTTCCGCACGAGGGGACTGCGCCTCTTGTCAATGCCCTGCTGACGGGTGACAGGTCTTCGCTGGACAGCAGCGTCATGAACAGTTTCCGAGACAGCGGTGCGTCACACATCCTCGCACTGTCGGGGCTGCATCTCGGAATCATCTACGGCATCCTGCTCAAGGTGACTTCCATTTTCGGAAAGCACCCCACGGTAAAGGCCGTCAGGAGTCTGATTATCATATCGTTATGCGGGATATACACTTTGGCTACCGGGGCCAGTCCTTCGCTTGTGAGGGCTTTCCTTTTCATTCTTGTCAATGAAACTGCACGTCTGACTCACCGCAGCAACAATCCGCTCCGTGTGTATTGTGCTGCACTTTTCATCCAGACGGCCATCGATCCCCAGGTGATCAGTTCGACCGGGTTCCAGCTTTCCTACCTGGCGATGGCAGGCATCTTCCTGCTGTATCCTGCATTGAAAAAATGGTATCCGCAGGAGGAGGCCGCTGGCGACATGCTTATCGAAAAGGGCGCCGGCCTAACAGAAAGTGACGGGCTGGAGGGCGTGATAATCGACAAGGACGCCGGCCTAACAGAAAGTGACAGGCTGGAGGGCGTGATGATCGACAAGGGCGCCGGCCTAACAGAAAGAGACGGGCTAACAGAAAGTGACGGGCTGGAGTGCATGATGATCGACAAGGGCTGCTGCCGCGCGAGGCGTTGCTGGACTTCGTGGATGAAAACAATAGTGTCGGCTGCACCGCGCAAGATTTGGGATGCGGCTGCGCTGACGATTTCGTGCCAGGTATTCACCGGGCCTCTCGCCTGCTGGAAATTCGGAACTTTTCCGAAGTACTTTCTGCTGACGAATCTGCTGTCTCTGCCATTGACAAGTGCCGTCATGTTATTGTCTGTCAGCACTTCAGTCCTGTTCGCCATAGGCATCTGTCCGGACTTTCTCATCTCCCTTACCGACAGCAGCGCGTCCCTGCTTCTTTTCATCATGAAGGTCATCTCCAGCATGTAGGGTGGGGTGGGAAGGCAACTTCGTCCGTGAGAACCCGCCTTTCACCGGACAAGTTGTCATTTTGATGTGACTTGTCCGTGAGAACCCGCCTTTCGCCGGACAAGTTGGTCATTTTGAGTCACTTGTCCGTAAAAACCCGTCCTCCACCGGACAAGTTGCATTTTGATGTGACTCGTCCGTAAAAACCCGCCTTCCACCGGACAAGTCGTGGATTTGTCGCATTCGTCCGTGAAACCCCGCCTTTCGCCGGACAAGTTGGTCATTTGAGTCACTTGTCCGTGAAAACCCGCCTTCCGCCGGACAAGTCGTGGATTCGTCGCATTCGTCCGTGAAAACCCGCCTTCCACCGGACAAGTTGCGGATTACAGCGTGCGCAAAAAAAGGACGGCAACCGGAATCTCTCCGATTGCCATCCATAGTCTTTAAAGCTTTTATAAACAGTAAGCGATTATTTGCTTGCCTCTACAGAAACTTTTCTGAATTCTTTAAAATCCTTCATAAGAGCAAGAGCAGCTTTACGTGCACGAGCACCAGCAGCCTTATTGCCTTTCTCTACCTGAGCGTCTGCATTAGCAACGAATTCCTCGTACTCAGCTTTGATTTTCTCAACAAGTTCTTTCATTGTTACTATAGTTATTTGTTAAACATTAAGTTGCTTGATTTTGGTAATCCTTTGCAATTTATGTAAAAATCCTGAAAATGCAAGCAATTATTTAACTTTTTACAACGATTAACCCCGTACGAAACTATTTTTTAGCAGTATTGAAGCAATTCATGGCCCTGTCGATGCCGATTGTCACAAACGCCTTGACGCCATCTATGACAGAGTCACATATTTCAGGCATTTTCTCTTTCTCCTCTGCGGACATCGGACCTATCACGAAATCCACCTGTCTGCCTTTCTGGAAATCATTGCCAATGCCGATCCTGATTCTCGGATACTCCTGCGTCTCGAGGAGTTCCTGAATGTTCTTGAGTCCGTTGTGGCCGCCGTCGCTCCCCTTCTTGCGCATTCTCAATGTGCCGAAAGGAAGATTCAGGTCATCGCAGATCACGATGACGTTCTCCAGCGGAAGTTTCAGTTTATTGACCCAATATCGAACGGCATTGCCGCTGAGGTTCATATATGTGGAGGGCTTGAGGAGGGTGATGTCCCGACCTTTGAATGACACTTCGGCCACGTCTCCATAGCGCTGGGTAGTGAAAGTGGCACCTGCGGCTGAAGCCCAGGCATCCAGCACCATAAATCCTACGTTGTGGCGCGTGTCCGCATACTCCGCACCGATATTTCCAAGTCCTACTACAAGGTAATTCATACTCGTTCTCCGATTCTGTCCGCAGAAAGTTTCGCCTTGTCTGCGGCTATTGTCATTTCTTCGCGCACCAGGAAAAGTCCCCGCCTACCAAGAAAACAGGACGGACCGGAAAGTCGATTCCGCCCCGTCCTGTAAAGTTTATAGCTGCACGATTATGCCTCAGCTGGAGCCTCAGCTGCCGGAGCTGCCGGAGCTTCTGCGTGATGTACGCCTTCCTCCATAGCCTCGTCAAGAGCTTCCTCATACTCGATGTGAGCTGCAACCTGACGTGAAGACTTGACTGTGCAGATGATAGTTCCCTTAGGAGAAACTACATTGACATTCTCATACTTGAGGTCACCTGCTACGATTCTCTTGCCGATCTGGAGTTTGTCGATGTTGATGACAAGCTCATCAGGAAGGTCCTTCATAAGAGCGCTGACTTTCAGTTCACGAACCAGCTTGTAGAACTTACCACCGGCACGTACACCGGCTGCATGACCGGTGATGGTGATAGGAACCATGATGGAAATAGGTTTCTCCTCATTGACAGCGAGGAAATCTGCGTGAAGGCAGTTGTCCTTTACCGGGTGGTACTGAAGCTCGTGGATAACTGCATTGTATTTCTGGCCGTTGCTGAGCTCGAGGTCAACGATGTAAGATGCAGGAGTGTCGGTAAGACCTTTGAGATCTTTTTCAGTAACTGTGAAGAGAATGTTCTCTACACCTGAACCATAGATGTTGCAAGGTACGAGACCCTGTTTGCGGTACTCTTTGATGACCGCCTTGTTGCCGACCTCACGGACCTGGCCTTTCAATACGAAATGTTTCATTTCTTTAATTTGTTTAAAATGTGTTACTCAGTCTTGGTCCGGATGCCCGGACTAGACCCCATTGCACCAAAAGCTACTGCTTTTTCGCGGACCTTTCTTCAAAGGCCCAAAATGCGGTGCAAATATAGTGAATTTTTAGCAAATAAAAAATTGGCGTGAAGTTTTTTAAAGAAAGTAATCATAAAAAAATTGCTATCTTTGGAGATGTGTAAAGTTTTGGACTATGGAGACGACGATTAGGCGATTCCCGATTGGGATACAGACATTTGACAAAATCATTGAGGACAATTACCTGTATATCGACAAAACCGGATATATTGATGAAATTGCCAATAAATACCAGTACGTTTTCCTGAGCCGACCGCGCAGGTTCGGCAAGTCGTTGCTGTCTTCCACGTTGCACTGCTATTTCGAGGGCCGGAAGGAACTTTTCGAGGGGTTGAAAGCTGGTAAGATAAAGAAGGAATGGACTAAACATCCGGTTTTTCATTTCGACATGTCCACGGCCAAGCATTTGAATGAGGAGCAGCTGCTTGAAGAACTCGATAAAAAACTTTATGAGTATGAACTCATCTATGGGCGCGGCGAAAAAGATATAAACCCCAACCAGCGTCTGGAGGGGCTGGTTCATCGTGCTTTCGAACAGACTGGTCAGCAAGCCGTAATCATCATTGACGAATATGACGCGCCACTATTGGACGTGATGAACGACAAAGGTAAGTTGCCGGCTATCAGGCAGATAATGAGAAATTTCTATAGTCCGGTCAAGAGCCTCGACCCGTATCTGCGGTTCGTTTTCATTACCGGAATCAACAAGTTCGCACAACTCAGCATTTTCAGCGAGCTGAACAATCTCCAGAACATCTCCATGATGCCGGAGTACTCTGCATTGTGCGGAATTTCGCAGACAGAGTTGGAAAACAATATGCAAAATGAGGTTCAGGCACTAGCTGATAAGCAGAAAGTTAGCTACGAGGACGCACTTGCGCTGCTGAAAGCCCACTACGACGGCTATCATTTCTGCGAAGAGTCAGAGGATATCTACAATCCGTTCAGTCTCATCAAGTCATTGAACGAAAAGCGTTTCGGCAGCTACTGGTTCGACACCGGCACCCCGACTTACCTCATTGAAAGACTACGGAAAAACCCTATCGACGAGACTACGCTGGACAATATCCCGCTCGTCCCGCAATCAGATTTTGACGTTTCTCCGGAGATTTCGGAGAATTCATTGCCAATGCTTTATCAGACCGGTTACCTGACCATCAAGTCATACGACGAGAGGATGCAGCTCTATACACTCGGATATCCGAACAAGGAAGTCAAGATCGGTTTCACGAGAGGACTTTTGGGAGAGTACCCAAGCAAGACCGGCACAGCGTCGGGATTCGTGGCACATTTCTATGCAGCAATGGATTCGCAGGACATTGATCTGGCTATGGAAAAACTACAGGCTTATCTCGCCGGAATACCTAACGATTTGGAAAATAAGACCGAAAAACATTATCAGACAATCATTTACCTGATTTTCTCACTGCTCGGTTTCTATATCCGCACGGAAGTGAAATCCGCCATCGGCAGGGCTGACGCGGTCTGCTACACGGACAATTGCATCTATGTCTTCGAATTCAAGGTGGACGGATCTGCGGAAGAGGCGCTCAAGCAGATTGATGACAAGGGCTATATGCTTCCTTACAAATTCGAGGAAGGCAAGAACCTCGTCAAAGTCGGCGTAAACATTTCCTCGCAGACCCGCACCGTCGAGAAGTGGATAGCGAGGTAACGCTACAGCTACAGCTCCAGCACGGCAGGCTTCAGGCCTTTAGCATTGACCTTCAATAGGATCGGGCCTTCGGCGTCGGCGTGGGAGCGGACTATTACGGTCAGCTTGCCGGCGAAGAGGTGCATGTGCGGGAGATGGAAAAGTTCGAGCGAGCACGGGTCACCGTTGGCGATGGCGCGGAACTCGCCGGCACCGGACACTGAGGCGAATACTTCGCGCGTATCGGTAGGTACGGTATTGCCATCCTTATCCACCACACTTACAGTCACATACGCCAGATCTTCGCCGTCCCGGGCGATGGAATCCCTGTCACACTCCAGACGGAGAGCATACGGCTTGCCGGCAGTACGGACAGACTCCGAAGCAGTGACATTGCCATTCGCATCATAGGCCACGACGCGGAGCTCACCTTTCCGGTAAACCACGTCATTCCACATCAGACGATAACGTCCCTCAACCGCCTCATCCTGAAGACCTTCGCAAGGCGCGGACGGCGACGCTTTGGAACGACGACCCTGAGAAACGCCATTGACAAACAGCTCGGCCTCAGGCCATGAAGTATAGACGTAAACCGGCGTCACTTGCCCTTCTCGGCCCGGCCAGGTCCAATGCGGAACTATATGAAGTGTAGGGCTTTCCGTGTTCCAGATGCTGCGGTAAAGCCAATAGCGGTCCTTCGGAATGGAGGCCAGGTCAATGATTCCGAACATGGAACTGTGGTTCGGCCATGCATCAGTATCGTAAGGGCTCGGCTCGCCCAGATAATCAAAACCGGTCCAGACGAACTGTCCCATTGTCCAAGGATAATCATCGGCAAGGGCGAAGTCCACATCCGGGATATTCGACCAGTTGCAGGCTTCCATATCGTAGCCCGTGGACTGATGGTCAGGGTGCATCACGCTGAACGCCTTCTCCACCGGGAAATGATATGTGCCCCTCGAACTTACGGTAGATGCCGTCTCGGAACCCAGCACGAGGCCCTGAGGCAACTGTTCATAACAATCCTTGTAACGAAAAGTGCGGTAATTGATCCCCGGGATGTCCAGCTGGGCCGCAAACCCGTTGGAAAGCACGCAATTGACCTGGTCCATTCCGCAAGTGACAGGCCTCGTCGGGTCCTCCCTGTGGCAGATGGACTGAAGGAACGATGCCGTCTTGTATCCTTCGGCAGAGCATTGGGACGGAACCTCATTGCCTATGCTCCACATGATCACTGACGGGGAATTCCTGAAAGCGTGGAGCATGCTTATCATGTCACGCTCTGCCCACTCGTCGAAATAGCGGTGATACCCGTTCTCGCATTTCGCGTCATTCCACTCGTCGAAAGGCTCCACCATCATCATGAGACCCATCTCGTCACAAAGACGTACAAGTTCGGGCGCAGGCATATTGTGCGATGTGCGGACCGCATCACAGCCCATGTCCTTCAGCATTGTCAGCTGATGCCTCAACGCCGGCACGCTCACGGCCGCACCGAGAGGCCCCAGATCGTGATGGTTGCAGACGCCCTTGAACTTCCGGTGCTCGCCGTTCAGGTAAAAGCCCTTCTCCGGGATGACCTCGATCGAGCGGATGCCGAAGCGCGTCTCATATTCGTCCGTCACCACGCCTTCCACCAGAATACGGGTCAATGCCTTATAAAGGTAAGGGTGCTCCGGTGCCCACAGTTTCGGCTCTTTCACCAGGAATTTCTGCACATGGCTGTCGCCTTTATGGTACAATGCCACAGACCGCCTCGATGCCACTTTCTCGCCTTCCGGAGAATAAATATCCGTAATATATTCTATTTCAATGCTTTCCTTGTCTGACTGCAATGCAATTTCGAGTGAGACCGATGCCATATCATTATGCACGGAAGGGGTGGTGACGAATGTTCCCCAGACCGGAATATGGGCATTGGCAGATGTGCAGATCAGGTGGACATTCCTGTAAAGGCCTGCACCCGGATACCATCTGGAAGAAAAAGGAAGATTCTCCAGCCTGACAGCCAGGACATTGGAGCCGGACTTGTTCAGATACGGGGTGACGTCGCAGTGGAACGGGCTGTAGCCATAAGGCCAGAAGCAGACCTCATGGCCATTGACATAAACCCGCGCCTCGCTCATCGCGCCGTCGAACAGCAGTTCCGCTTTCAGTCCGTCCGGGACATTGAACTCGGTCCTGTACCATCCCACGCCCACATATGGCAAACCGCCGGTGCGACCGGTCTTGAGCGATGCCTTCGTCTCCATATTCTGCACTATCTGCACGTTCTGAAGGTCATTTTCAATGCTGAAAGGCCCGGTTATGGCCCAGTCATGCGGCACGCTCACGCTTTCCCATCCGGAGTCGTCATAAACCGGCATGAAAGCCCCGTCGGCCTCTCCGCGATGGAACCGCCACCCGTCCTTCAGGCAGGTATCTGTTCTCGAAGCAGATAAAGAAGTTGGAGTGTTTGGCGAACTTGAAGACCGCAAAGAGTCCGAAGAGAGTTCACCGGCATTGCTCACCGGCACTGAGGCGACTGAAGCACAAAGAAGTGCTGCCAGACATGAAAAAATCTTATTCAACATGTTATATCTTCCGTTATTAACTGACACTATTTCAAATATCTACAAAGATATAACACTCTCCGGTATTTCTCAACTTAGCAGGCTTAGTAATACTCAAAAAAACGCTCGGCGGCAAGGGACCGCTCTGCTTTCCATTTTTGGGTAAACTATTTTCAGGACTAGACACACCATTCAACATCGGTAAACTTTTTCAGGACTGGGCAAGCGAAAAAGCACAGTCCGAAGGATTGACAGGGCATCATCAGAGCCTCAGGAGGCCTTTGTCAATGATAATGAAACGATGGAGGTAGAGGCGCTTGAGGATGCCGAAGCTGGGGTGACCGTGACGGTGGCGGTGCCTCGAGATGTTACGGTGCCACTGGACGTGGCGATGCCGTGGGAAGCGGGGCCGACCGTGACGGTGGCAGTACCTCGGGAGTCGGTAACAGAGCAGGAGGCTGCATCAGAACTGGAGGCTGCAACGGAGCTGCATGAAGCGTCAGAGTTGTAGGAAGCGAGGGAGCGGACTATGACTTGAGCACAGCCGTTGAACGTTTTGATTGTCATGGCGTTGTCGACAGGGCGCTCTACATCTTTGAATCCGGGATCGCCATTACCCCAGCCGAGGAAGACTGCGTTATCGACTTTGACTTCCAACTCTGTTTCAGGGCTGTAGATATCGATTACCACGACATCCTGGCCGTCTGATTTGAGGGTGGTCTTTGACGGAACCAGTCTTGTTTTATCATATACAGCCGGGAACACATCCTCGCAGACTTTCCGGCCTGAGCGGTATCCTACGGCACGATATGTCACAGCAGAAGTTCCGGAGACACTCGACGCCGATCCACGTACAGGCTCTGCGGCGCCACCTGCAGAGGAGTGCTCAGCAGAAGTTCCAGGGCCAGAAGAGACAGCAGCGCGACCAGCAGAGGAGGCAGACGCCAGAGTTCCGGCAGCGGAAGCGACTGCTACACTACCAGTAGAGGAGCCAGCAGAAGAAGATCCAGGGCCAGAAGAGACAGCGGCGCGACCTGCAGAGGAGGCAGACGCCAGAGTTCCGGCAACGGAAGAGACTGCTACGTTACCAGTAGAGGAGCCAGTCGCAGAAGCCCCAGAACCAGAAGAGACAGCGGCGCGACCAGCAGAGGAGGCAGACACCAGAGTTCCGGCATCGGAAGAGACTGCTACACTACCAGTAGAGGAGCCAGCAGCAGAAGCTCCAGTGCCAGGAGAGACAGCGGCGCGACCAGCAGAGGAGGCAGACGCCTGAGTTCCGGCAGCGGAAGAGACTGCTGCACTACCAGTAGAGGAGCCAGAAGCAGACCCAGAGCCAGAAGAGACAGCGGCGCGACCTGCAGAGGAGACTTTCCAGACGAGGTGACCATCCTGTGGCATTTTCCGGCGGCCGAGGCTTTTTCCGCTCTCGTACAGGCGGACTTCATCACAATTCGAATACACCCAGACCTCACCGCCATACGGGCCGCAGATGTGCACTGACGGCTCATCCTTCCACGCGGCCTTCAGGTAGAACGCCTCGTCCTTGGGGAAACACGCAATAGTCGAAAATACCGAACTGAGAACCAGTAGCAGGCCATTTCATCGGATTAGGCTCGCCACGGTAATCGAAACCGGTCCAGTAGAACAGGCCCAGCCCCCATGGCCTTGACTTGTAGAACTTCCAGCCGTATTCAATGACATTGACACGGCCCAATGTATCAATCCTGTTCAGCGGCACCATCCAGCCCTTTTCCGGAACCGTCCGGTAAACACCTCTTGTTCCTGCTCCGGAAGTCTCCTCCGTGCCCACGGCACATTTTTCCGGATACAGCCTATGATATTCATCCACAGGGTTTTGCACAATGTAATTATAGCCGAACACATCCACGCCCTTCACCAGGTCTGGCCCGCCGGCATTGCCATAGGTAGAAGGCCTGGTCCTGTCCATTCCGTGCACAGCCTCGCTCATCCTCCGCGCTATCTCCACACCCTTTTCACCATGTTCCACAGCCCATTCCTCATTGCCCACACTCCACAAAATCACAGACGGATGGTTCCTGTCCCGGTCGATCATATTGCGCAGCTGACGGAGCTGCTCCTGATTCACGCCGAACTGCCTGTTCTCATCAATCACCAGCACGCCCATCTCATCACAAAGGTCAAGCATTGACACGGAAGCGCAGTTATGGGAAGTGCGGACAGCATTGAACCCATACTCCTGCAGCCGCGAAATCCTATATCTCCAGAGCTCATCAGGGACAGCAACCCCGACTCCGGCGTGGTCCAGATGCATATTCGCGCCGTGCAGCTTGACAGCCACACCATTGAGCAGCAGCCCCTTCTCCGGAGAGAACTCGAGCGTCCGCACACCGAACCGCCTCGTCACAACATCAGACAGTTCGCCATCATAGAAAAGCCTGACTGTCAATGTATAAAGATATGGAGAGTCAATGCTCCAGCGACGTTCCGCCCTCTCTACTCGCCTACCTTCCGCATCACGGATTTCGATTTCACGGGTGACCTTATCCCTGTTTACAGCGGCGTCCGCCAGAATATAGTCGAAATCAATGCAGGATTCATCCACATACACGTCCGCTGTCCCGTCAGAAACAGTCCAAATGGACCCGTCAGCCTTTTTCTGGCTGATTTTCAACGAATAATGCTTCATTGACACAGGCCCGGACTTGTACAGCCTCACATTGCGGTAAATTCCGGCTCCCTCGTAATACCAGCCTTCCTCCAAAGACGCGTCACACCGGACTGCAATGATATTGTCCCCGCCATAATTCAGATATGGAGTCAATGTATAGACACTTGATGCATAACCGCTTCGCTCACCGCCGAGATAGAAGCCGTTGCAGAAGACTTCGCTGTCACGGTATATGCCTTCAAACTCTATAAAAAACTGCTTTTCCTTATCTTCTGCCGGGATTTCTATATGTTTGCGGTACCAGCCGACCGAGTTTTCCGGATACCTCCAGCCGATGCATTTGTAGCCATGCGAATGACTCGCTTCCGGACTGTACGGAAGGTCCACAGCCCAGTCGTGAGGCAAACTGACTTTCTGCCATGAAGAATCGTCGAATTCCGGCATTATCGGAGCATGACTGTGATTGGAGGACTGCGCCTTGCAGATATACGTAAAGTATTCAGTACCATGCGTATAGTCCAGTTCCTTGGACGCCGCATTCCCCATCGCGAAGGTCCAGTCATTATTGATGACCACTCCCCCGAACTTTTCCCCGCCGGTTTCGGCAGCAAAAGAAGACTGGACAATGCAGAGTGCACAAATCAATGTCGCAAATACCTGTTTCATCGGCGATTACATTTTTCAGGCAGCACAAAACCCGAGCTAAAGATCAAGTGTCAGTTTATGATAACCCGGTTCGTATTTTATGAACTCGGACTTTCCTGTAGCGGAATTATTGACAGTCAGATCATAGACGGCATCCCTGAAACGGCGGACAATCTGATATTGCCCCACAGAAGCAGGAAGTCCCGGCTTCAGCAGCAGGCCGTCATATTCAGGGAACACGCCCAAAAGGTATTCCGAAGCAGTCAGCCAGTTCCACGCGGCAGTACCGGTGAGCCAGCTGTTCTTGCCCTCGCCAGGCTTGGCGGCATCCTTGCCGGCCACCATCTGGCAATACACATAAGGCTCCACCTTGCGCAGGGTCTGGTCCTGCACAAACGCCGGGGAGATCTTGCAATAATGGCTCCACGCATCATCATAGCGCCCGGCAAGAGTCTCGGCAATGATTACCCACGGATTGTTGTGGCAGAATATCCCGGCATTCTCCTTATAACCCTGCGGATAAGATGAAATCTCGCCATATTCCTTATAATACCTGGTATATGCCGGATTCAGAAGGACAATGCCATGCTCCGAATCCAAGTATTTCTTCACCGAATCCAATGCCTTGTCACACAACCCCTTGTCTTCACCTATACGGGCCATTGAGCACCAGCCCTGGCTCTCGATGAATATTTTTCCCTCTTCATTTTCAGAAGAGCCTATCTTGTTCCCGAAGAAATCATAGGCACGCAGGAACCACTCCCCGTCCCAGCCATATTTCTCCACAGAACTGCTCATCCTCCTTACCCATTTTGCCATCTCGACAGATGTCCTGCCCTCCTGCTGTACAGGGACATGGCCCGGATGCCGCTCCAGATAGTCCAGCAGCTTCACGAACTCATTTCCGACGAACACATAGAGTCCGGCTATCATAAGCGACTCCGCCTTGCTTCCATGTGAGCGGTTTTCAGTAGTCTGGAAAGAGTCATCCGGATTGTCCGAGAAACAGTTCAGGTTCAAGCAGTCATTCCAGTCCGCGCGACCGATGAGCGGAAGACCGTGAGGACCGAGATTGCGGTTAGTATATTCAAAACTGATGAACAAATGGTCGAGAAGCGATTTTTCGCTGCCAGTAGCATTGTCAAACGGTATTTTCTCATTCAGAATCGAGAAATCCCCAGTCTCCTTCAAATATGCCACAGTCCCGAAAATCAGCCAGAGCGGATCGTCATTGAAGCCGCCGCCTATGTCATTGTTGCCGCGCTTGGTAAGCGGCTGAT
>ENA-ORNB01000741-ORNB01000741.1-human-gut-metagenome-genome-assembly--contig:-NODE-741-length-30550-cov-8.794655_pt1 | contig 30550 bp, 28 predicted proteins | sample MGYA00242112_ERZ509016 | MGnify/ENA primary metagenome ERZ509016 (study PRJEB26280, sample SAMEA2338705) | human gut metagenome | biome: human gut; feature: human-associated habitat; material: faeces...
AAATATTTGACTAAATAAATGCAATGTTTTGCACATTTTTCACTGTTTTGTGCATCGAATTTGAGGGTTATGAAGAAAAACATCGCAATTTTCGCTTCCGGTTCCGGCTCTAATGCTGAGAATATTATCCGGTATTTCCAAAAAAACGATTCCGTTCAGGTTTCGTTGGTACTTTCTAATAAGAGTGATGCCTATGTTTTGGAACGTGCGCATCGCTTGGGAGTGCCTTCTAACGTGTTTCCAAAGGAGGATTGGATAGCCGGAGATGAAATTTTGGCTATTTTGCAGGAGTACCGCATTGATTTTGTCGTGTTGGCCGGCTTCTTAGTTCGTGTACCGGATTTGCTTTTGCATGCTTATCCCGATAAAATTATAAATATACATCCTGCTCTTCTGCCGAAGTATGGAGGTAAAGGAATGTATGGCGACCGAGTGCATGAAGCAGTGGTAGCTGCCGGTGAAAAAGAAAGCGGTATCACTATACATTATATAAATGAGCATTACGACGAAGGAAATACGATTTTTCAAGCTACTTGCCCTGTTCTTTCGACTGATTCTCCGGGTGATGTAGCTAAAAAGGTGCATGCTTTGGAATATGAACACTTCCCGAAAATCATAGAACAGGTATTAAGTAACACCTAATACTTAATAATGTATGCTTTCTCTTCCCGCCGCAAAGGATAATCTCCGCGCAGGGTTTCGAATAGCTCCGGTTGATTTTTTAGCCGGTTGCTGTCTTCGGTTGGATTATACATTTGGAGGACTGCTTCTGCGTGGTTTTTAGCGTGAATAATGGGGGAGGCGGGTGCGGGTGCGTTAATTTCATAATCCCCTTTTATTTGGAAGAATTTGCAGATAGCATCCAATGACATACGTGTGGCGTTTGCTTTTCCATCTGCAGAGTAACCTGCAATGTGAGGAGTTCCGATAAATGCCTTTTCCAGTAGATCACGGTTGATTTCCGGTTCATGCTCCCATACGTCGATGATGGCATCCGAAATCATCCGGCTGTTCAAGGCTTTTAAAAGAGCATCAGTCTGGATGACTTCTCCTCGTGAGGTATTGATAATAACAGGCTTCCGTTTGAGTGACTGAAAGAAATCTTCATCTGCCAGGTGGAACGTTTTATATTTTCCTTCCTTATATAAAGGTACGTGAAAAGTGATGATGTCACACTCTTCCGCTATTTTCTTTAGTGAAGAGAACCGTTCTGCACCTTCTTTTTCTTCCCGTGGCAAATCATTCAATAAAACACGCATGCCAAAATCCTGGGCAACTTTAGCTACCTTACTCCCGACATTTCCTACTCCTATGATTCCAATCGTCAGTTCATTTAGCTTTTTGTTTCTGCAAGATTTCCACACCAGAAGCGATGACTGTATATATTGGGCGACAGAAGCCGAGTTACATCCCGGTGCATTCGTCCATTCAATGCCTGCCTGTTTGCAATACTCCGTATCAATATGGTCGAAACCTATGGTTGCGGTCGCTATGAATCTCACTCGACTACCTTCCAATAAATCCCGGTTGCAATGTGTGCGGGTACGGACAATAAGAGCGTCCGCATCTCGTACGAGCTCCGGGGTGAAATCCTTACCCGGTGCATAAACCACCTCATCGGCTATTCTCTGAACCGCCTCTTTTATATAAGGTATTTTATTGTCGATAATAATTTTCATATACAATTCATCTTTTGTACCCACAAAGGTAACAAATAAAAAAGTAAGAAACGGTTGCTTGTCTGAAAAATATTACATAGATTTGCCCTATTATATATCTATTAGCTAGTTAAGATTATGACATTTAGTAACCTTTGCAACGAGATTTTTTGGAAATCGACAACTGATTACCATGTGACGGATAGTGTGGATGCTCCGATGAACAATCCTTACGAGTTGAAAACTATTGAGTATTATTTATATCTAAAGAACTGGATTGATGCCGTGCAATGGCATTTTGAGGATATTATCCGTGACCCGCAGATTGATCCGGTAGAAGCATTGGCCTTGAAAAGAAGAATTGATAAATCAAATCAGGACCGTACGGATCTGGTGGAATTAATTGATAGCTACTTTTTAGACAAATACAAAGAGGTAAAACCTCTCTCTGACGCAACGATCAATACGGAAAGCCCTGCATGGGCAATTGACCGCTTGTCAATTCTTGCATTGAAAATTTACCACATGCAGCAGGAGGTGGAGCGTACGGATACTACCGAGGAACACCGTGCTCAATGCCAGACTAAGTTGAATATCCTGCTGGAACAACGCAAAGACCTTTCTACGGCTATTGAACAGCTGTTGGCTGATATCGAGGCCGGAAGAAAATATATGAAAGTATATAAACAGATGAAGATGTATAATGACCCGGCATTAAATCCGGTGCTTTATGCGAAAAAATAACGAATGGCGCGTATTCTCATTATTCGTTTTTCAGCTCTTGGCGATGTAGCCATGACAATCCCGGTAATACATTCGTTGGCTGTGCAATACCCGCAGCACGAAATAACAGTGTTAAGTCGTGCTGTATGGCAGCCGCTCTTTCAGGGGTTGCCTGCCAATGTGGGTTTTGTCGGAGCTGATTTAACTGGCAAACACAAGGGATTTTGGGGCTTGAATAGCCTTTATTCGGAATTAAAAGCGATGCATTTTGATTACATTGCTGATTTTCATCATGTACTTCGTTCTAAGTATTTATGTTTGCGATTCCGTCTTGCCAATAAACCGGTAGCTTCCATTTGTAAAGGAAGGGCAGGCAAAAAGAAGCTGGTTCGCCGTCATGATAAGGTGATGGAAAATCAGAAGAGTTCTTTTCGTCGTTATGCCGATGTACTTGAGAAGCTAGGTTTACCGGTACTATTAAATTTCTCTTCCATTTATGGCGAAGGAAAAGGAAACTTTGCGGAAATAGAACCAGTCACAGGACCTAAAGAAGACCAGAAATGGATTGGTATAGCTCCTTTTGCCAAACATGCAGGTAAGATTTATCCGTTAGAACTGCAAGAGCAAGTTATAGCACATTTTGCTGCCAACCCCAAAGTAAAGGTTTTCCTTTTTGGAGGTGGTAAAAGCGAACAGGACGTATTTGATGCATGGATTGCTAAATATCCTTCTGTTGTTTCAATGATCGGTAAACTGAATATGCGTACCGAGCTGAATCTGATGAGCCATCTGGATGTGATGCTTTCAATGGATTCTGCCAACATGCATTTGGCATCCTTGGTCAATATTCCGGTTGTCTCTATTTGGGGAGCCACCCATCCTTATGCCGGTTTTATGGGCTGGAAACAATTGCCGGTCAATACCGTACAACTCGATTTGTCATGCCGCCCCTGTTCCGTATATGGACAGAAGCCTTGCTGGCGAGGTGATTATGCCTGCCTGAGGGATATAAAACCGGAGCAGGTCATTGCGAAAATAGAAGGGATTGTAAATTAATCCTTGCTGAAGTTCAAATTAGCTGTTTATTGAGCCGAAAGAGCGTAGAATCAAATAATGATGAAAGAGATACAACGAAAGAAAAAAGTACTGATAGATCTTACGAATTATGGTAGTCTCACAGCCGGCTTCGGGCAGATTGCGGCCAACTATGCAACCGCCTTTTCGTCTATGCCGGTAGAAGATCTTCATTTTGTATATTTATTGCGGCAGAAATATATGCAGGAATTTGGCCCGAATGTGACTTCTGTTCCGGTACGTCGTATCAATAAGTTTCTTCCTTTTACCCTTCCCAAGGTAGATGTATGGCATGCAGTGAATCAACAGCGCAAGTTGTTGCGTATTGCCGGCGGTACAAAATTTATCTTTACTATACATGACTTTAATTTCTTAACCGAGAAAAAGCCCTGGAAGGCGAAAATGTATCTTCGCCGGATGCAGAATAAGGTCAATAAGGCAGCGGTCGTGACTACGATCTCTCATTATGTGGCAGATGTCATTCGACAGCATGTAGATTTGAAAGGGAAAGAGGTACGGGTCATCTATAATGGAGTGGAGAGGATTGATACACTGGAAGGAACAAAACCGTCGTTTGCTACAGGGCGTCCTTTCTTTTTTACGATTGGACAAATCCGTAGAAAAAAGAACTTCCATCTCTTGGTTGACGTAATGCGTCATTTTCCGGAATATGATCTATATATTTGTGGAGATGCTCATTTTGCTTATGCTGAAGAAGTGCGCAATCTGATTCGTGAGAATCAGCTTACTAATGTCTTCTTGACGGATGTTATCTCTCAAAACGAGAAGATATGGTTATATCGGAACTGTGAGGCATTCCTATTTCCTAGTGAGGGAGAAGGTTTTGGATTGCCGGTGGTGGAAGCTATGCAATTTGGGAAGGCTGTATTTGCCGCTAATCGCACTAGTTTGCCGGAAGTTTGTAATGGACACGCTATCATGTGGGAGCGTTTGGATACAGAATCTATGGTGCAAAGTATCCGGGAGCATCTGCCTGATTTTTATAAAGACAAGGAGCGTCTGGAGAAAATCAAGGAACATGCCGCTTCATTCAGTTACGAGAAGCATATACAAGCCTACCTTGATTTATATCGGGAGTTAGCTCAATTGCCTTAGTATTGAAGTCAATTGCCCGTATACCTTTTCGGGGGTAATTAATGCAAAACGCTCTTCATAGGTTAATGTTGCCTGCTGTTCCGGCGGAAGAATGTCGTCAGGACTAATTCCTTCGGCAAGTACGGAATTGGCGGGTAACCACATTGATTTTGACGCACTTGGTGAATAAATGGCAAATGAAGGAACTCCAAGAGCTTGGGCGATGTGTCTGGCTCCTCCTTCGTTCCCGAAGTAAAATGAACAGTTGGCACAAAGTGCTGCCAGTTGTCGTAATGAAGAAGCTTGTATATCAATCTTGATGCGTTCCGGACATCCTAATTCCTTGTAGATATTTCTGGCATCTTCTTCTTCGTACCCCGGTGCGTAGTTGAAGATCATTTGTATGTCCTTGTGTTCCTCTAATATTCTTTTCAGTGTGGCTATCATGAACTCCGTATTCCATTTCTTATGGATGAGTTTGGTTGTGACTCCTATTAATAACACGGGGTGTGTAAAATCAATCCCTTCCTTTTCCATATAATATCGGAAATCTTCTTTCTCCCGGTCAGTCAGGTATAACTTGAATTCTTTTGTGTATTGAATAGGTCTGATCTTCTCTAATGGTGCTGCAAGTAACAGGTTGCGTTGTACCATATCAGTTGTCAGATTCTTGCTGTAAGTATCTGTGCGGTAGTTCAGTAGAAAACGGGTATATCCTTTGATACGTCCTATCCGAAAAGGAGTTTTTAATGAGAAAAGAGAGAAAAAAAGGGTCCGGATGGTAGAACGCATATCGATGATTACATCGTATTTATTTTGGTGCATTACCTGCCATATTTTTTTTATATATGCAGTGAACGGCTTATTCTCATTCTTGTCAAATGTAATGACTTTGTCTATGTCCGGATGCCCCTCATAGAGTGGAGCAATATTTTTATTAAGCACGAAGTGTATCTCCGCATCGGGAAAACTTTTTTTCAGTGTGCTGCACAATGCAACAGCCAGAATAGAGTCCCCTATTTGTCTAAATCGAATAATCAGAATTCTTTTGATTGGTTTCATGCTTAAACTTCTTTATGCTTTTTACCGTGCAAACATAACTAAAAAAAAGCATTTATGTCTAAATATAAATGAAAAGAAAAAAGAAAAAACGATTAAAGCCACCGTGATGGTGCTTATATGTGGAGAGAGTTAGCCAATCTTTGTGAGAAAAGAGAAAAATATAGTCGGAATATGGCCTAATTTCTTTATCTTTGCTCAATCTTTGTAATTAGGATTATATAGGAGAGTGTAATGAGAGTGATTGTAAATCCCAAGTACGCACATTTGCAGAAGGAGATAGAAGAAGTTCCGAGGTCCTTCCAGAACGAAGGAGATGTGGTGTACGATGGTCGTAATGTTCTGAAACGGATTAGTTTGGGCAGCATTGATGTTGTGGTGAAGAGCTTTAAAAAGCCTCACATCATCAATCGTGTTGTATATTCGTTTTTCCGCCAGTCGAAGGCAGAACGTTCCTATATTTATTCTATGGAGATCCAACAGCATGGTTTTGACACTCCGGAGCCAGTGGCTATGATCGAACAATTTCAAGATGGTCTTCTCTCGCATAGCTATTACATTTGTTGTTATGATGGTGGCGAAACTGTCCGTTCCCTGATGGATGGAAAGGTGGAGGGGAATGAAGACAAACTTTCAGCTTTTGCACGCTACACTGCTGCTTTGCATCAGGCAGGTATCCTCCATTTAGACTATTCTCCCGGTAATATACTGATCCATCAGAATGAAACGAATGAATACAGTTTCTCCCTGGTCGATGTGAATCGCATGCAGTTGCTATCGGAAATTGATTGTGATACGGTATGCCGTAATATGTGCCGTTTGTGTATTTCGCGTGAGGTACTGACTTACATCATGACAGAATATGCTTCTTTGCGTGGATGGGACATCGAATCTACGGTCAGTCTGGCTCTTCGTTACAGCGATCAGTTCTTTACTCATTACATTTATCGTCGTGCGGCACGGAAAGAAAAAGAAAAGCATATTGTATCCCTGATTTTATTCTTCCGTTTATACCGTTCCGTACGTAAATTCTTTTCTTGGGAGCCGCATATCTCACGTTTCTTATTGAAAAAGGAAAAGCATATCTATGATACATACTTGTGCAAGTATGATTATTGTGAATTGCTTTCTGCTGATTATCAATGATTGATTACCTCTTACTTCCGCGCATCACTACACTGCGGATTCTATGCCTGAAAAAACCTTTTTGATTAATATATGCGCAGTTGTGTTTGTTCAGGAATGTAGAGATAACTTCTTCGTCATCACGCAAGTGGTATGTGCAAATAGCAAAATCCAGCTTTTGGCAATTTTGAAATAAGTTCTTGCATCCGGTCAATGCGTGCCGTTCGGCTCCTTCTATATCCATTTTAAGAAACAGATGTTCATCCGTCTGGTTATTGAAGAAATCATCAAGAGTTTGCTCTCTCGAAGAATTATGGTCGCTCACATACTTCTGTATGATTGTAACTTTATCCTGCCATGGTTCGAAAGTAGCTCTGATAGCCTCCAGCCATTGTTCGTCCTGCTCAAACAAATAGATATGCTTGGCTTCTTCTACGATTTCCAGTGAAGAATATCCTTCGGCACAACCAATGTCCACAAAAACTTTTCCTGTGACATCTTTTACACTATCGAAATAATGGTGCGGTGATCGCTTGTCCTGCTCCATACTCAAAGCCCTGTAGTACTTTTGAATTTTCTTGGGTGGAGTACTCTTTCTGAAATATAGCCGTTTCTTTTCTTGTTGTACATAGTATAAGCCTTTTTTCTCATCCTTTTGTATATTGACAGGCATATTTGTATATTCATCTTTGAATTCATACAAATGTCTTGAATACCCGTGTTTTTTAATATACTCATAATATTTCAGATAGGGTGAATCAGGTTTATACCCTTTCATGAAATAATATGGAAGAGTGCCATATATAAATTTCTTTATTGTATGTTTAAGTACGTTCATTTCATTAGTTTCTTGTAGATGTTTAAGATCTCTTCCGCTTGCTTTTCTTCAGAGAATCTTTTGGCAAAAGAATGCCCCTTTTCAATCATGTTCTTTTTTCTCTCGGGATCTGTGTATATCTGTTTGAAGGCATCGGCCATTCCTTTGATATCGTCAGGATGTACATAGATAGAATCGGGACCTCCCGCTTCTTCCAGACAAGATCCTGTAGCGGCCACTACCGGAATACCGGAGTACAGAGCTTCTATGATGGGAATACCAAAACCTTCAAAACGGGAAGGGTATACAAAAATTTCTGCTAACTGATAAAAAGCCGGTAGATCATCAAAAGGAACATTACTGATGATATGCACTCTTTCTTCCAGCTTATTCTCCTTAATGAAATGTTCAACCTTATCAGTGTATTCCGTATGGCGTCCTACGATGACGAGATGAATTTGTTCAGGAAGCATCATTAGTGCCTGCACCGCTGAAAGGGCGTTCTTGCGTTCTTCAATACTTCCTACGTTAAGGATATAGTGATCCGGTAGCTGATATTTAGCCCGGACTTCTCTTTTCTTCTCTTCTGCTACAGGATGTATGAATGAAGGGTCACATCCCTGATAAACAACTTCTATCTTATCGGCGGGAATCCTGAAAAACTCAATAATATCACGCTTGGTACATTCGCTGATAGCAATGATTTTATCGGCATTTTCGCAGGCTTTACGGAATTTGTATGTGTATATTTTCCTGTCGATCGAATGGTAATACTGCGGATAGCGCAGAAAGATCAGATCGTGGATCGTTACAATACTTTTTACCTCGCTTTGATGAATATTCAGGGGCAGCTCATTACTAAGCCCGTGGAATATATCGATTTTTTCTTTTTCCAATTGGCGGGTGACTCCCCATACTCGCCACAATGGACTTAACTTTTTCCAGGAAGAAGTAGTGGGATAAGAAAGCTGTAGTTGCTGATACTGCTTCGTTAATTTGTCCAGCCTCTTGTTTTCCCGTTTCTTGGGGGCATACAGCACATATTCATTCTCCGGACCGAATTGGCATAGAATATCCACTATATAGCGGCTATAATTACCCAGACCGGTGAAATTCTGTACTGCACGTTTTCCGTCAAAACCTATTCTCATTTCTACTTCTTACCTTTATATGATTATAATTTAGACTTCAAAATTCCGATAAGGTTTATTCAAGTCTAAATAATGGAAATTGTGTTGTCTTTGTCCACTTTGTTTAGGTATGGTCATGTAATCTCCATATTTCTGTGACAGATAAGTGTCGTATTTCTGTACTCCCCATACTTCTTCATCTTCAAACCGGATGGGAGTAGGAGTGCCCAGAATGTCCTTCGACATGATTCCTTTCATTCCGTCATCATAATCGCAGACTAATGCGCATTGGTCGAAATCGTATTTCTTCATTACCTTCCTGATGCTTTCCTGTGTTCCGGTAAGGGTGAAAAACTTTCTGCATAATAGCGGTATCCATGAACTGGGACCTTTCCCATGTTTGTATGGATCACGATGAATCAGGTAAAGTATTCGTTTGTAGAACTCATACTTCGCAAAATGCATTCTTTGCGCCATGCGGCTTTCCGGAACTCCATCGAGTGGAAATATATCAATATATACACCTCCCAGATATTTGAGATGCATACGCTCGATTAAGGTTGTATTGGCATCCTGCACCTTTGCGAACGGAAGAGGATATTCCTTATCATTCTCGGCGCATACCGCTTCGTAAGGTTCCGGTAACCATTCTTTGGCATTAGCCATTAGTAAATCATAATCAGCTCTTGGCATTCCGATATCCAAGTCATCATCCCAGGGGATGAATCCTTTGTGGCGTACAGCTCCCAACATGGTGCCTGCCATGATGTAATATCGCAGATTATGTTCTTTGCAAACTTTGTCAACAGCTAATAAGTTCTTTAATATGCGAAGCTGTAGAGGGCGGATGTCGTAATTAGCCATTTTATCTGATTTTAATTAATAAAGACTGGATGGAATCAGCTTCTGTGCCTGTTGAAAGTCCTCTACTGTGTCCAGCTCGGCCGAGAAGAACTCGGTGGTGTCCATAACGTAAAAACTATATCCTTGCGGAATCAGTCTCTCAAAAGCCCGTTCGTAGAATATATTATCCAGTCCTTCGGTAGTAATCATAATTTCCAGTTCACGAAATAGCGCCTTGGTATATTCAGCTGACATCTTTTCGATGCCGATGGACTCTCCGATAGCATCGGATATCGAACAGACTTTGCTGATTTCCACGACCTTTTGTGCGTCGTCCACGATGACTTTTATTTCTTCTGCTCCGAGCTCATGGCGATTCAGTGCCAATATGTCGTCCTTATCCGAATGAAGCAGCTTCTCTACAATCTGCGGATCGAATACAATGTCGCTGTCTAATAACAGAATTTCCTCCCCATCCGTATATGGGCGGGTGAGCCATAATGAATAGATATTGTTGGTTGATTCATACCTGTCATTATAGATGAAAGTAATATCTTGGGTTGGATAATGTGCCTGTAGGAAATCAACGATTTGCTGCTGGCGATACCCGGTGACAATGATGAATTCATCAAATCCGTTTTGTATCAGAGCATCAAAAGCCCTTTCCAAAAGGCATCGTTCTCCTATCTTGAGAAGACATTTGGGCGTCGTATCGGTCAGCGGGCGTAAGCGTGAAGCTATTCCTGCGGCTAATATTATTGCTTTCATTTGGATGCGATTTCTTTGATTGTATCTATAACGATCCGGTTCTGCTCTGGGCGACCCAATGTGATACGCAAATGAGTATTGATATCCGGTTCATTCATAAATTTCACTTTATAACTCTGTTCAGCAAAAGCCTTTTGTAAAGCCTCTTTCAGCTCTATCGGGTATTTGATTAAAATAAAGTTGGCAACCGATTCATATACTTTGAATCCGGGCAACACGCCGATTTCCTTTTCGTAACGCTCACGGTCTTCGTTCATCAGTTTTGCGATGTTTCGATAGTGTGCGTCCGATTTAAGAGCCGCAATGGCGATATCTTCGGATATCCGGTTGTAACCCAGATATTTATTGCTGTATCTGCTGAATTTTTCCAGCTCCTTACTCATAAATCCGAATCCCATACGTAAACCCGGCAATCCATAAAATTTAGATAAGGTACGGGAAATAATCAAATTCGGATATTTATTAACCAGCTTTTTGATATAACTGGTATCAGTTGAAACAAAAGAAGCGTATGCTTCGTCTATCAATACCACTGTTTGGCCGGGTACTTCTGCAAGTAGTTCATCCAATTCTTTCGGAGTCAAACCATTGCCGGTAGGGTTATTGGGAGAAGCTAGTAAAAGAATCTTCGGATTCTCTTTCCGAATCATATCTTTTAGCGTCTCAAAGTCATATTTAAAAGTATTTCCGTCTTCGTAGAGAGGATATTGCAAAGTATGGCCATTCACCTCATCTGCAATTGATTTATAATACCACCATGAGAACTTGGGAATCAACATCGTTTTATTTCCATCTTCTTGAGTCAGGAAGTAGTGTACGGCTTGTTTCAGAATATCTTCTCCGCCGTATCCTAATAAGACTTGTGTTTCATCTATATCGTAAAGTTCGGATAAGAAAACAGATAATATACTTTTCTTTCCTTCATCATAAATGCGGGTATAAAAACAAAGTTTATTTATATCGAAGTTTTTTAAAGCTTCTACTACTTCTTTTGATGGACTGTAGTTAAATTCGTTTCGATCTAAAAAGTTCAAATTCTTTTCCATATTAGTTTTGTATGATTCCTTTATCGCACCAGGTTAGTTTCCTGACTTTCGTTTCGTTCAAAATGCTGCGGTTGTTGCTCAAATTATCTGTTCCATGTAGTTCGTGATGAAGATGGAACACAATTCCCGCAAATTTGATGGTACGCTTGCGTACACCGCTGTTGATAAGGCGGCACACTAATTCATGATCTTCGCTTCCCCATCCGGTAATAGCTTCATTGTACCCATTGACTTTTAATAAATCCTCTTTCCAGAAAGCCATATTGCATCCTCTGGAATATGAAATATCCCATTGGCGATAATGCTGAAGTAATGGGCTTAGCCAAGGCAAATGTACTCCGTTGATTGCATTCTTAGTACCTTTGTCGTGAATAGAGATAATACAGTTCCTTTCTGCTAGCATCTTTTGGGTTAAACCTTCCCGGATTAATACACGGCTACCGGTTACGAAACTACCTTTTTTAGCAAAATGTGCATGATCTTTGACGAAATCTTTGTGTAAGACGATATCTCCGTCAATTTGTATAATATATTCTTTAGATGCTTTCGCAATAGCTTTGTTGCGGATGGAGGCCAGTCTGAAACCTAAATCTTCATGCCAAACATGAATAATGGGGACTTCGGAAGAAACAGCCAATTGATGAATTAGTTCTCTTGTATCTTCTTTAGAACCATCATCGGCAATGATAATTTCATTAGGAAGGAGAGATTGACGTAGCACGCTTTTAACGCATAATTCTAATGCGTCGCTTCTATTATAGGTGGATATAATTAGCGATGTACTTATGTTGCTCGCCATTGGTTTATTCATATAATTATTACTAAGTTAGTTAAATAGTTAAGGGGGCTTGCACTAAAATTCTACAAATGTATACATTTTATTTGGTTGTGACAAGCGTTAAAGGCTTTTTTGCTAAACATTAGGGGGTTAGCATCCTTTTTAAGAATAATATCCGTATCTTTGCTATCAGTTTGTTATAATAACTAAGATAATATAGTGTGTTTGTAATGGAAAATCATCCGGTGGAAGTTAGTATAATCATCCCTAATTATAACTATGCTCGTTTTTTGCAGCAACGTATCGAGTCTGTATTGGCACAAACATATACAGACTATGAAATTATATTATTAGATGATGCTTCAACCGATGATAGTGTGTCTATTTTAAACCATTATAAAACAAACTCTCGTGTCGCTCATTTGGAGATTAATTCTGTCAATACAGGGAGTCCTTTTGCTCAGTGGCAAAAAGGGATTAGTTTGTCTCGTGGAAAATATATATGGATTGCCGAGAGCGATGATGCGGCTGATTCTTCTTTTTTGGAAAAGGCTGTTTCTGCCTTAAATCAATATTCTCATGCTTCTTTCTGTTTTTTAGGTTCACATTGTATAGACGAGAAAGGGAATGAACTATCTACAGATTTTGACCGTTGGACTTCAAAACAATTACGCCGTCCTCACAATATAGGTGTTTTTGATGGTGAAGATTACATAAAACATAATCTTTATTGGCGTAATTATATTTATAACGCTAGTGGCGTTGTTTTTCGTAAACAGTGTTTTGAACGGATAAAGGATTTGTCTTGTTTTTCAATGCGCTATAGTGGTGATTGGCTTTTTTGGATAGAGATGGCGAGGCAAGGGATCGTTGTTGAGTTATATGAAAAGTTAAACCTTTTTCGATTGCATTCAACAAGTACAACTGTTGAGGGTAATGCTTCAGGTAATGCGATTCTTGAAGATATTCAAGTAGTACATTATGTTGAATCATTTTCTTATCCAATAGGGAGTTATAAGCGTTTGATGCGGCATGGAATGCTTTATAAAAATATAAAGCGTGCAACAGTTGATTCGAAAATGAGATTGTTGTTGTTTGAAAAACTGAAAGGATGTTTTGGAACAAGTGTGTGGACATATAGATGGGAACGGGTTAATAAATACATGAGTTTTTTGAATCCATGGCAACCTACAAGAGATAGAGATAGGTTGTAATGAATTGTGAAGTGCAATAAAGAAAGATATGGTTGACAAAAGAATTATAGCATTTTATTTGCCGCAATATCATCCATTTCCTGAAAATGATGAATGGTGGGGCAAGGGATTTACTGAATGGAGAAATGTGGTCAAGGCTAGGCCTCTTTATCGTGGCCATTATCAGCCGCATTTACCAGCAGATTTAGGTTTCTATGATCTGCGTGTTCCGGAAGTTCGTCAGCAGCAAGCTGATATGGCTCGAATGCACGGGATTAATGGCTTTTGTTATTATCATTATTGGTTTAATGGTCATCAATTGATGGAAAGACCACTAGAAGAAGTATTATCTTCTGGCAACCCTGATTTTCCATTTATGCTTTGTTGGGCTAATGAAAATTGGACAAGGGCATGGGATGGTGGAAGTCGTCATGTTCTGATTGCTCAAAATTACTCGGAAGAGGATGATCGTGCGCATATCCGTTATCTGTTAGATAATGTATTTAGTGATTCTCGATATATAAGAGTAGATGGTAAACCTGTATTTTTAATTTATCGTTCCATGCTTTTCCCGAATATGAAAGAGACTATTCGAGTTTGGAGGGAAGAAGCTTCTAGTAAAGGAGTGGAGTTGTATTTATGCCGCGTCGAAACTATGGATTGTTATGGAGAAGAATACCTTCATGATGGTTTTGATGCTGCCGTAGAGTTTCAACCTTTCACTCATCAAATGAATGAATTTCAAAAAAAGAGAAACCCATTACGGAAGTTTGCTTATAATATAAATCGTCACCTTTTTAATACATGTAAGAAGAAAAAGATTGATTACTCGGAATATGTAGATTATATTTGTAAAACTCCTTTTCCTGACTATAAAATGTATCCGGGGGTTACTCCAATGTGGGATAATACTTCTCGTCGAAAACAGAAAATGTTTATTTTAGACAAGAGTACTCCCGAAAAATACGGTGAATGGTTATGTTCGGTTATGAATAAATTTGTGCCTTATAGCAAAGACGAGAATTTTGTTTTTGTCAATGCTTGGAATGAATGGGCAGAGGGTAATCATTTGGAACCTGACTTAAAATGGGGATTCCGTTATTTAGAAGAAACAGAAAAGGTGGTAAAAAGTATGCAAGAAGGTGGCTTTTAGATATAGGGAGGTGATTGTGTTTTTCTAGAATATATAATGTTGCTCGTGTTCGAGCCGGATCTAGAGAAATCGTTTTGTAAGATTTCTCTAGATGTTAATTCGTAGAATTCTGTACCATATAAATTTGAAAAAGATCTTGTTTCTATATTTACTGCTGGTGTAAGTGCTACGAAAATTTTGTACTTCATTAAAAGCTTGTTTGAAAGGAACTGAACTTTTAATAATATGCTTTACTCGTTTATACTCCTTTTTTTCTTCTCTAAGGTTTAACGTCAGAATCTCTTTCCCTTTTCTGTAAAATTCATTCCTTGATTGTACATAGTATATGTCGTGATTTTCAATAGGAAATGCATTGATGGTTTTGTTATATATTTCCGTATATTCATTGCCCATATCTTTTAAAGACTTCATGTCTTTTAAAAAATGTCTGATTCTTTCCACTTTCTGTTCATATTCTTGTGGGGCTGATTTAATAGTTGAGATGAGTTTAAAGATATCGTCTAATGTACTATTTATAGGTAAAATCCAGCCGACATCTGTTCTTTTTACTCGTTCGGCAATTGCTCCTAGGTCAAAAGAGACTACGGGGATCTCTGAAATTAAACTTTCTGATAAGGTATAAGAATATGTTTCGGGTCCCATGGATAATAAACAGATTAATTTTATGTTATTCTCTAGTAGTAGATTGGGAAGATCTTGTTGTATATACTTGCCATGATAAATATAATTCTTCTTATTTTTATTGTATTTTTTGTTTGTTGTTTGTCCGAAAAGATGGACGTTTATGTCTGTGCCTTTTACTTTCTCTGTTAATTCCTCTAAATATTTTAGTCCTTTTTCTTCTGTAATATATCCAATAAAGGCAATATTAAACTTTTTATTCTTCTTTTTATCTGGATTGTCATTATTAGGCTTTTCGTTTATTTTGTCATAACCATGTTCTACCACTTCGATTGTTAAATCCTTATATGTGTTCAGGAATATATTTTTTGTACTGTAAGATGGAACAATGATTTTCTTTACAGTTTTAAGATTTTCATAAAACTCTTTTCTCCACAGTGGAATGAAGTTGATATTTAGGCTGAATGTTTTTGCTATACATGAACCGCATCCTGCTGTGTTAGCATAGTTACATAGAAAAGTTTCTTTGTTAAAGAGGTTCATAGAAGGACATATTGAATAAAAGTCATGTAAAGTGTATATGACAGGGACACTTTTTTCTTTTGCTACTTTGAATATATCCAAATACATGTATTTTAAATGATGGATATGTATTAGGTCTATTTTTAAAGTGTCTATTAGTATTTTAATATCTCTATTGAATGTATCATTGTAGAGGTTTAATGTCGTATATTGTGAATATGCACCTAGTGTGGAGGTAATTTTATCAAATGGTAAGAAAGAAGTTACATGATATTTAAAATCATCATCGGAATAATAAAGAACATGAAAATTAAATTCTTCTTTCATGTTTTTTATTAGATCATGTACATGTAAAGTTGTTCCTCCTATATTTTTCTTTTCAGCTTCTTTGAAATCATGTATTACAATTAATACATTTTTCTTAGAATGTAAATTAATGGCATAGCGGATATTTAACTGTATATCTGAAATTGGATTTTGTTGTACAAAGGATTCTGTGTTCTCGATGCATGAAGGATATCTCTTTTTTAATATTTGTAGGTGAGAATTTATTAGTTCTGTTTTTTCTTGAGAAAACGACTGGGTTCCTTTATGATAGATATATGTGTTGTCACATAGTAGATGCCTATATCCGGCTTGTAGACATCTGTATGAAAAATCATTTTCCTCACCGTATCCTTTCCCAAAAGCTTTTTCATCGAAGAGACCAATGTTATTTATGGCTTCTCGTCTAATATACATACAAAATCCATTTGCAGTAGGAATTTCAGGGAATAGGTTCATGCTGCATCTTTCAACAATCTCTGCATATTTCTCTATCGTAAAATCTGATGGTATCGTATTTTCTGACATAAAATCAGGTACGGATGCTAATGTCGCATTGTTAGATAGTGGAGTGACAGTTGCTATTGCAGCTTTGCTATATGCGCACTTTTGTATTTTAGGGAGCCAATTTTTTGTAACCTCTGTGTCGCTATTTAATAAAACAACATCGCGTAACGAGTGTTGCATGCCGATATTAACCGTTCGTACAAATCCTTGATTGCTCTCATTGTTGATTATTGCAATGTTTAAAGATGGATATTCTGCCGTAAACAGGTTTAGCAAAGGAAGGATTCGCTGGTCTGTACTTTTATCATTGATAAGTAGTAAGGTATGTTTGGTGAGATCTGTATGTTCAATCACAGTTTCTATACACTTCTTAGTAAAATCAAAAGCATTATAGATGGGTATTATAATATCAGTATCCATGATGAATTAAAATAGATTGAGGTGAAGTACCGCTTTATAGAAGTACAGATTGTTTTTATATATAATGATACAAAGGTATAAAGAAAAAATAAGAGTGGCAAGTTATTAATCTCAGAGGTATAGGTTTTAAGACAATATGTTTTTTCATCTAACTTAATACTCTGCTATGGTTTTTGATCTTATTTTGGCATAGGGAGATAACTACTAAGATATAAAGTCAATTGTTCTTGTATAATTGATTGTTAGGTTTACCTCTATTAGAATCAAGAATATCAGAAATTAAAGTGATCTTATTAATGCAAATCTTTCATCTCATTTACTTATCTTTGCAAATGAAACTATTGAATAGTTAGAAAAATGAAAAATAAACTGGCGATCATTATACCTGCTTATAAAGCTTGTTTTTTTCGGGAGGTTTTAGATTCTATTGTAAGGCAGAGTAATCGTGACTTTACGGTCTATATCGGTGATGATGCCAGTCCTGATGATTTAGAATCAATAGTATCTGATTATAAGGATAAATTAGATATATTCTATTTCCGTTTTGAACAAAATTGGGGTGGGAGAGACTTGGTTGCCCATTGGGAGCGCTGTATTAAATTATCTGATGAGCCGCTGGTATGGCTTTTTTCAGATGATGATTTAATGCCACCTGATGCTGTAGAGCGGGTGATGAAGACTTGGAGGAAATCAGGAGAATGTGATGCCGTATTTCGTTTTCCTTTGGCTATAGTGGATTCGTATGGTAAATTAAAATATACTAATCCGCCTTTTGAGGCAGAAAGGATCTCTGGCTCTGATTTCTTATTGGATAAGTTAAGTGGTAAAATATCCTCTGCTGCGTGTGAGTATGTGTTTACACGTGATGTTTGGAAAAAAACAGGAGGGTTTGTTAGGTTTCCTTTGGCATGGTGTTCAGATGATGCAACATGGGCAAAGTTTGCAGATTATACAGCTGGTATTATTTCGTTGCCGGGAACTCCTGTTTATTGGCGGAATGCTGAAGATAAGAATATAAGTAATTCTACACGTTTTGATAGGGAGAAGCTTAAAGCTACCGGACTTTTTCTAAAATGGATTGGAATGAATTATAGATTAAATCTCCGGGAGTCTAGATTTCAAGATGCATTGGTGACTTATGTGAATGTAATATTAGAGTGTTCTGTAAGAGGAAACTATAGTCTAAAAGATTTGGTTTGTTTATATGCTATTTTGAGAAGACTTTCTCCTAATGTGGCTTCACGTGTTTTACGCTCCCATATTTTAAAAGCCAAACTTTTTATTTGAGATAATTTCTTTTGGTGAAATGTTCGGTATATAATTTATCTCCTAGTTAGAAAGAAATGGTTGAATAGTAATTTATATTGAAATACAAAATGAAGAAAATACTTTTTATTATACCTTGTGTCCCTTATCCTTTGAATTCTGGGGGGAATCAGGCTTTTTTTCAGATGGTAGACTATATTCGCCATAAGATTTCAGTTTCAGTGTTGTTTTATGCTTGGACGGTTGATGAGGCAAAAAGAGTAGAAAAGTTAGAAGATTTGTGGGGAGATGTGGATTTTTATACTTTTGTTAAAGAGACCAAAGAAGAACCGGATTCTCCTTTGGTGCGAAATCCTTTTTATTATAAGTGGCTGAAAAAGCTCAAGACGTCTATTGAACGTAAAATGCGGAGGCAGTTGTTGTCTACGTCAAACGGTACTGTCGATCTGTTGAAAGATAAAGATTTTGTACGTGAAAAGTCTGTTTTACCTAATTCTGTATATAAAGAATTTGATACACGATATATAGATTATGTTACAAAAGTAGCACATACAGGGTTTGATATCATTCAGGTAGAGTTTTATGAATTGATAGCATTGGGATATGTGTTACCGCAGAATGTACAGACGATTTTTGTTCATCATGAATTGCGATATATACGTAACGAGAATGAGATGAACCTTTTTCAGGCAATATGGCCTAGCGATCGGATGAATTTTCTTATTGCAAAAGACTTCGAATGGAATGCGTTGCAGAAGTATAAGCATATAATTGCTTTGACGGAAGTCGATAGGCTATTGTTAGCTAACTTTTTAGGTCGTGAAGATCACATTTATGCTTCTCCTGCAGTGATAAAATTTGAATCGAATTCAGAGACGGAGTTTATCCCTTGTGTTCATCGGCGTTTTACTTTTGTGGGATATGGAGAGCATTTTCCAAATCTAGATGCTGTTGTATGGCTTTGTAAAGAAATTGTTCCCTATTTGCGTGAATGCAATTTTGAGTTCACTTTGCAAGTGGTTGGAATGGGATATGAGCGTTATTCTGCTGAACTACGAACGGCTTGTCCTGAGATAGAGTTAGTTGGATTCGTTGAGAATTTGACCTCTTTCTTGCAGGGGAGCATTGCTCTTGTTCCTATTCGTATCGGAAGTGGTATGAGAATGAAAATACTTGATATAGTTTCTTCAAATGTTCCTTTTATTACAACTTCAAAAGGATTGGAAGGTATTCATTTTAGCCACGGTGTAGATTGCTTGATAGCTGACAATACTATTGATTTCGCAGATGCTATGATTAAATTATCCAATGATTTGGAGTTACAAAAAATGTTGGTTTATCAGGCTAATGACAAAATGAAGAATATGTATAATCCACAAGAAATGTTGGATCGGAGATTATCGGTTTATACTTCTATTCTTAAAGATGAATTTTAATGTTTTTGTTGAGCCTTTGATTCTATATTGTCATCTTGAAAACGTTTTAGATTCTTTACGCATTAGCTGCTGCTATTCATTCTTGAATGATATGGAGTGGCAAAAAGATTTAATAAATTGTTTGAGAGACTTTTTATCTTTGGGAATATTGGCGTTGGCTATTATCTGGGATAAACTGTATTGAGATACTAGATATTGGTCTGAGCTTTTTATAAAGCCGTTGAAATCTTTATTATCAGAGACTGCATCATAACTTTCATTGTGTTTTCTCCATAAAGTTAATTCTTGAGGAATGTAATATACTTTATTGAACACACATATTTGTCTCCAAAGCCAGAAATCTAACTATGCGGGGTAAGGGGTGCTAAAATTAATATTTTGGATTACTTCTTTTTTCACACAAACAGCTGAGAATGTAGGGATATAGTTTGAATCAAGGTAGGGAAATATGTTACTACCTGAATGTTTTTTGAGGAATGAGGAACTAAATTCTATATATGAATCATATTCAGGGTTATTCGATAGGTTTATAACTTTGATACCATTGACTATGAAATTTGCTAAGGGATTCTGTTGGATTGTATTTTGTAAATATTCAATATGGTTATTAGTCCAATAATCATCACTCTCACAGAATGCAATGTATTCTCCATTGGATTTTTCAATTCCTAATTTCACAGTCTCAGCTAATCCTCTATTTTGGTTACTGGGATGTGTGTATAGTTTTATATTTTTAAAACGGTTGGCATATTCTTCTATTATAGGAAGGCTTTGATCTCTGCTTCCATCATCTACCACAATAACTTCAAATGATTTATTAGTTTGTCTGATTAAAGAATCTAAAGTCTCTTTTATATATTTAGCATAGTTGTACGAAGCAACGATAACTGATATCAATGGTTGTTTCTTCATTATTGTTTTAAAATAAGAGTTAAACATAACAGTATTAGTAGGACACAGGATATTCCTAAAGTAACTAAATAGTATTTCTTATATTTCTGGTATTTAAGCTTATACTTGTTATATTTAGAAAAGAAAAAAGATGGATCTTTATATAAATTGAAAACTTCTTGTAGGTGATTGTATAACCATTTGTCTTCTTTTCTTCCCAGATAATCATAGAATTGGGTAAAATAGTATACATATCCTGCATAGCCGCCAGGATTTGCCTCGAAAACGATACGGAAAAAAGAATTATCAGTAATAAAACCAGCCTCATTGAGATTGCTGCTAGGCTTCATGCCATGAAAATGGATAAGTTTAGCTTTGTCATTGATACCCCAATAAGGTTTCCAATTATATTCTATTGGTAGTAGTTCCATGTCTTTGAAGCATAGCTCGTTTAAATATCCTTGGTCAAAAAGTCCAGATATGTTTCTTTCTCTATTTTTCATTTTAAGAATAAATTCCTCATATTTCTCTTTCATGCCTTGGATATTCATAACTAATACTCCCGCATTAAAATATTCCATATCTTCCACATTACGTTCATATTCTGGGGCAGCTGCTAGATAAGTGGGATGTGGAAGTTCCTCAAGTAAAATGTCAGAATTGAAAATCACGTCTATATCAGAATAAAGAACATACTTTTCTTCTTTTTCTACAACGGGGATTTCCATTCTCATAAATGTTCCGAAAATTCGGTTATATTCGATTTCTTTCCCTAAATTCTGCAACATCCATTCACGCGGATATATCTCCATCAACTCTTGCTTATAGGGTAATTGATGGAGGATTATTTCTACATTGAATTCCTTTAATAACCTATAAACAAGGTCATTTGTGTTGCCATCATATAGGCAAACTAAATGGAGAGATGTGTTTTTCTTGGCACTGATTAACATGACTTTTAGTAAATCAAGATAATCTTTTCGAGTGACTATGGAGTCTGTTAGACAAATATAGCATTTCATAATCTGATATTTTAATTGCGTTATTTAATAGAGAACATTATAGATATATTTTTCACTCTTTTTTAGCCGAGTTTGTATTTGTCTGATTTTGTTTAGACCAATGAGTTAGCGTTTTAATATGTCCCAAATAATATAATTCTTCTTCAGTTGGCTTTGCGCTATTCATATACCAAGGTAAATGTCTGACGGAATAAGGGTGTCCGGTTCGAATACAGAAACAGTCTGGGTCAATAGGTTCTCCGATAAAATAGGGCTTATATACAGCAAAGGTTGTATCTATTAAAGCTTTGAATATGTTAGGTTCTATTTCTTCTTTCCAGAAAATGCTTTCCCACTTTATAACTTTTTCTTTTAATTTATAATGATCTGGTAGGTCGTCTATGCAGATTGAGAAGCCAACCTTCAATGCTTTTGGATATTTCTGTAGCAATAAAATAAATTTCTCAATAAAATCGTCAGGACAATTAGGAAGGATCTCTAAATCAGAATCGGTATAGGCATAATAAGAATCCTTGAATTGCTTAAATATCCCTGTTTCCCACAATGATAAATGCCCGACATTTTTATTTAACATATATACAGGGTATGGTAGTTTTGTATAGTATTCTAATAGTGGAGGGTATGTTGATTGGTTATCAATAATATATAAATTATGGTATCCCCTATTTTCTAAGCTATGGATTAGCTTTGCTAGCATTTCCAAACGGTTGTAGTTGTTAATAATGATAGGGATGTCTTTATAGTTGGTTTTCTTTACTCCAAAGAGCCTTTTTTTGATTTCGGGAATAAACCATTTAAGAATTAGCTCTTTAGACCTTTGAAAGTCTTGATTGAATGCTTTATATTTTCGAATCAACTTTCTTCTCATTTTTATTTCTGTTAACAATGATGTTATACATTAGTTTTTTCTGGTTTATAGCTTGCAAAGCTACTATTTTTTTTTGATTAATATTCATCATTTCTAATATTGTATATTCAATGTTATTATAGTATGGTGTTTGGATAGAGGTTGGCATTAGATTCTTTTAGATATTCAGAGTGACGACTTGAGATATTTATTATCTTCTTCTTCTAAGAAATCTTCTTACTAAAAATAAGAATTTAATATACTGTCGTGCTTTTCTTTGAATCCAAACATTGTCTATAAGTTGTTGAACTCGGTGTTTTGATAATATGTCTAATGCCTGCTCTTGAGTTCTTACCTTCTCTTGAAGGGTAGTATGATTCTGATAAAACTCGCTAATCAAATAGGGGAAATTATTTTTAAAAAAATCGGAACGTTCTTGCATGATTAAGTTGCCACTTTTAGGGTCAGAACTTATTCCATAAACATTAAAGTATGAGACTGCAAAATTTAGATGTTTTGTTGTGCGATTAAACAAAAGGATCTGTTTTATAAAAAAAGCCCAATCTGATATAATCTGGTATTTTTCTTCATATAGCATATCTTTAAAGAGTTCTCTTTTAATAAAAGTAGACGGATGTCCTAAAGAATACTTATATATAAAGGGTAGGGTCAATTTGTCGGGATAAGGGCTGATTTGTATGTCATCGGCATTACGATACAGGTATAAATCAGCATAGACAATATCTTCTGTGAAACTTTCCTTAAATACTCGCGTTAGAATGTCATTTTCTAACCAATCGCCGGAATTTAAGAACAATAGATAGTTGCCTTTAGCTTTAATAATTCCTTTGTTCATTGCATTATAGATCCCTTTATCAGGCTCTGATACCCAATAAGATAAATGTGATGCATACTTTTTTATAATGTTAATGCTATTATCGGTTGAGGCTCCATCGATAATAATATGTTCAAAATTTTTAAAAGATTGCTTTTCCCATATACTTTCTAGGGTTTTCTCTAATCCTTGAGCATCATTTCTATTAATTGTGATTATGGTTAGTTGTGGCATATTATTTAAGTTTATGGTTGTTGTTAATGTTTGTATGAGACTTTTGCTTTTTTGTATGTATATATAGATTTTTCTATGATAATTACTCCATAATGTTTCTGCAAAAATAGATATTATGTATAATAATATATGTTCAGTGATTAGAAAAATGAATAAAGTTTGGATAATTGTAAGCTCTCTTTTTGTTTTGCATTCAAGCGAGAAACTTCTTATAATCGTTAATATTGTTAACGGAGGACTAATAAGCCCCAAGCTTAAATAGCTTTTTATCGATATAGTTCCTTAGTAGATATTAATAAGACTGTTTCTTTTCCTTTCAAAGAGCAAAACTAAAAGGAAGCTTACTTGTGAACTGAGATCTTAGATTTATAATTCTGACGCGTGTTCTCTTGGTGTTTAATTATTGGGATAAACGTACCCGACTATAGGAGGTTCTATTCGGATCCATCCTCCGTGATTATAAATAATATTGAGATCTAAGGTTGTTAAGTGGTCATCATGTTCGGTATGATAATATTCATAAAGTGGAACTGTAAACTCTGTCGGCTTTTCATAAACATAGCCTATAATCATAGATTTTCTATAGAGTGGATTCATTAAATCGTAATTAGGAATTGTTGTTGTGAAGAAGTCTAATGTTATATCATTTGTCTTGTATTCGTATAGTGGAATCGTTCCGGGTAGTTGTTCTGTAAGAATATATCCATCATAGTTCCAAAATTTCCAATCTGGGTAGCGAGTTGCTATTTCATCATCAGTAGTAACGAGGTGTTTCCGTCCTTCTCGGCAGTCGTAAGCATATAAAAGGTTTAATTTAAGTTCTTTAAATCGAGAGTTGCTTATGTACTTGAATACTGCTTGTTTTATCTCCTCCTTTTTCACTGGATCAGATATAAAATTATAAATAGGATAGGTTTCTTTCCAGTTAATATTAGTAAGGCATGCGTTACTTAAAGAGACAGAATTTTCCCAACTTTGTACGTCTATACCAGTAGGCATTCCTTTTTCTAAATCATATTTAAGACTTGTGCCATTACCACCATAAAATTGAACAAAAAGTTCTTTGTTTTGATTATCCTTAACTAAGGATTCATCTGTTTGAACGGTTCTTGATATATTTAAAGAAAAACCAATTCCAAACAATGCTGCCTTAAGTCCGGAGGCTACAGTGGTCTTTTTATGAGTTGCATCTTTTGTATGTGTAATGACAGATCTATACATCAATTTGTACCGACCGCCAATTATAAAGTCTGTTAATACATGGGTACCATATCTTTCTACTAATCTATCGGGAGAAAGTCTTTCTAAATCTTCTTTGAAACTGTCTGATAAGTATTGTGACAGACTGCTTACCTCATCGTTTATTTTAATATATTTACGATTTCTAACGGCATCTACACTAGCGAATGAATATTTATCAGAATAGGCATATTCGGTCTTTAAATAATTATTATTGGTTATATTCCCAGAGAAATAAGGTACTGTGTCAACTTTTTCATTGCCATAGCTCATATTTGAATCAACATTAGTTTCATTTATAATGTCTTTTGTATAATCCGAGGCCGAGTAACCATAATACATTTGGTCATGTCCAAAAGAAGAAGTGCCATATTGCACTCGTTCATGCTTTTCTTGATCATACTTTGTTATATTAAGTACAGGGTTTCGAACAGATAGAGGATGTAGGTATTCACCTGTCACATCATAACCATATCCTAACACACATACTTTTCATCGCCGGCAGCTCTAGTTGTAGAACTTAAGAAAGGCTTGGAAGATGGATTGCTTGAAAAGTCTTCAATGTCAGAGCAAGAATAACAAATGGTTAATAATAAACCTAATAACCAATAATTTTTTCTCATAATATTATTTTTTACAGTTAATAAATGCCTAAGTTAGGAAAAATGTTGAAAATAGCAAAACTTAAGTGTGTGTTTGTAAACATCAAAAACGTCAATTGTATTTAAGTTGAAGTGTTATCTATTGATGTGGTTTATTGAGAAGTCTATAAAAAATGTCTGATAAGCTTTTGCTTGTGGTTATGTAAATATAATGATGGAGAAGTTGGAAAGGGATTATGCAAAATGTCAGTATTACATCTTGATCTTAATGTGTAAAATATGGTATTCTGGAAAGTTTGTAGAATAGACTAAATGGGCGGTGCTTTGAGGATATTTAAAACATTTTGTTAGATGTCATAATTCGTTTCTATAAAAAATATAAATATAGACCTGATTACCGAATGAAATTTGCAGCTTTTCCAAAAATTGCCAGTTTTGCTCGGTAATTACTCTATTTTGTTTGTATAACCCCAAAATAAGAAATAATGGATACGCTTTATAAGTCATATCGTATGTTGTTTAGAAACATATCCACTGATTTTGTCCGTTATTTCTATGATGAGATAGAGTGGGATAATAAGCTTATTGCTATTTAGAGGCCATGTGGCATTGGCAAAGCAACTATGCTCTTGCAACATACATATCTAGCTGTATGATAATATAGGCGAAATTTTGTTTGTGATAGCTGATGACTTGTGTTTTGCAGAGCATAAACTGATTGATCTGACAATGGACTTCTATCCGTACGACGGAAAGAAACTCTCATATTGGATTTGGAAATTCTTTTCTGCTTCTATATAAATGTTCAATGTTAAATAATCGCTCCTATTTCTTTTGGGCATATACTATTCCAATTCTGATAAGAAATAGCTGCATCATATAAATATCCAAATCGCTCATTTTCCTTCTGTTGTCATTTCTGGAGGTAAAAGCGCATAAAAAAGCTTCCATATCCTTCAAATGGCCATTGAGTCTGATTGAAAAATATCTTAGCGAATTACTGGAGTGTTTCATATTGTATCAGGTGAAATGTTATATGGTAGATATAGGCTTGAGACCTCTTTTGTTGAGAGTGTGTTTATTTGCTGTTTACAAACAGCAAAAAGTATAATAAAATGCTGTTTGCAAACAGCATTTTATTATCTTTGTGTCTCATAATACTAAGATATAGGAATGTATGGAAACTCTTTTTGCAAAACAAGACCGTTTGTTGTCATTGACATCGACTGAGATTATAAGGACATTGATGCATCGAATCAATTGGGATGCTCAGTTGGTGGCTATTAGAGGGCCTCGAGGAGTGGGGAAAACAACTTTAATGTTACAGTATATGAAACTGCATTATGAGGTTTATAGTAGGGACGTGCTCTATTGTACATTGGATTCTGTTTATTTCTCTAATCATACTTTGCTGGAATTGGCGGATGTATTCGTAAAGAATGGAGGAAAGCATCTCTTTCTGGATGAGGTACATAAATATCCGACTTGGAGTAAGGAGATAAAAGAAGTATATGACATGTATCCCGATTTGAAGGTTGTGTTCAGCGCGTCCTCTTTACTCAATATATTAAATGCTGATGCCGACTTATCCAGACGCTGTATCCCTTATGAGATGCAGGGGCTCTCTTTCCGAGAATTTCTATTGTTTTATAAACAAATGAGCTTTCCCGTATGTACGCTGGAAGAAGTCTTGACCTCGCCCGAAAAGATTTGTTCGGAAGTGAATAAAGTGTGTCGCCCTTTACCTCTTTTTAAGGAATATCTGCAATATGGATATTATCCGTTTTATTTGAAAAATCAGATAGATTATTATACAAGTATAGAACAGGTTGTTAATTTTATTGTAGAAACGGAATTACCCCAGTTGTGTGGAATTGATGTGGGTAATGTGCGTAAGATAAAGGCCTTGTTGGGCATTCTTGCAACTTCTGTTCCTTTTGAGGTGGATATTTCCAAATTGTCAACAACTATAGGTGTTCATCGTAATACTGTCATCGAATATCTGAATAGCTTGGAAAAGGCGAAATTGCTCCATTTGCTATACGCGGATCTGTTGTCTGTCAAGAAGATGCAAAAGCCGGATAAGATTTTCCTGGATAATCCTAATCTGCTATATGCTTTAGCTTCTCATCCTGTGAAAATAGGAACGGCACGTGAAACGTTTGTGGTCAATCAACTTTCGTGTGACAATGAAGTGGAGTACGGGAAGAAAACCGGAGATTTTAGGGTCAATGGAAGATATATTTTGGAAGTTGGTGGTGAAGGTAAAACGTATGATCAGATTGCAGATGTGCCTGATTCTTATATTTTAGCTGATGGAATAGAAACGCCTTACAGGTGTAAATTGCCGATTTGGATTGTAGGCTTCCTGTATTGACGGGAAACCTGCAGGAAATATTCTTTCTTATAATGTCTGGGGCGTAAATAAGCGTGCATAAGCGGTTGATGGTAAGGTTAGAGTAGAGTTGCCGAATGAAACCTGCAGTTTTTCTAAAAAATGCTGGTTTTATTCGGCAATTTACTTTATATTTGTCTGTATAACCCAAAAATGAGAAATGATGGATACACTTTATAGATCATATCGAATGCTACTTAGTAACATATCCACTGATTTTATCCAAATTCTATAGTCTGCCTTTGCTATTATATCTTGATTCTCGTAATTCTTTCCTTGTGCGGTTTGCTGCAATATAGATATTTCTATGTATATTTGTACGATGTGAACTTAAACAGATTGAAATATGAGTGGCAAGATTTACCCTATTGGCATACAGAATTTTGAAAAAATTCGTAAAGGTGGCTATTTCTATATTGATAAAACTGCATTGATTTATCAATTGGTGAAAACCGGGAGCTACTATTTCCTGAGTCGTCCGCGCCGTTTTGGCAAAAGTCTGCTTATTTCTACGCTTGAAGCCTACTTTCAAGGAAAGCGTGAACTCTTTGAAGGACTGGCTATGGAGAAGCAGGAAAAAGATTGGGTAAAATATCCAGTATTACATTTTGATCTTAATACGGAAAAATACGATACTTCGGAAAGTTTGGAAAATAAGCTGAACGGGGCATTAGTGGAATGGGAGAAGATGTATGGTGCTGAGCCATCGGAAAAATCCTTGGCGATGCGTTTTGAGGGTATAATTAAACGTGCTTGTCGGCAGGAAGGACAGCCTGTGGTCATTCTTGTGGACGAGTATGATAAACCAATGTTACAGGCTATTGGTGATGATGCTTTGCAAAAGAGTTTCTGCAATACATTGAAAGCTTTCTATGGCGCATTGAAAAGTCAGGATGGTTGCATTAAGTTTGCTTTGTTGACGGGAGTGACCAAGTTCGGTAAAGTCAGTGTATTCAGTGATTTGAATAACCTGAATGACATTTCAATGTGGAATAAGTATATAGACATTTGTGGTGTGAGCGAACAGGAACTATACGATAATCTGGATGCCGAACTTCATGAATTTGCCAATGTGCAGGGAGTGACGTATGAGGAGATATGTGCCCGGTTGAAAGAAATGTATGATGGCTATCATTTCACGCACAATTCCAAAGGAATGTATAATCCCTTCAGTCTGCTTTTGGCTTTTGATAGGAATGAGTTTAAAAGCTACTGGTTTGAAACAGGTACTCCCACTTATTTGGTGGAATTGTTGAAGAAACATCATTACGACCTTCATCGGATGGCCCATGAAGAAACCGATGAACAGGTACTGAACAGTATAGATTCTGAATCTACCAATCCTATCCCGGTGATTTATCAGAGCGGATACCTCACCATTAAGGGGTATGATGAGCGTTTTGGAATATATCGTTTAGGTTTTCCTAATCGTGAAGTGGAGGAAGGATTTATCCGTTTTCTCCTCCCTTATTATGCGAACGTCAATAAAGTGGAGTCTCCTTTTGAAATTCTGAAATTTGTTCGTGAAGTGGAGGCCGGTGATTATGAATCTTTTTTTCGTCGCTTGCAAAGTTTCTTTTCGGATATTCCCTATGAGCTTGCACGCGAACTGGAGTTACATTATCAGAATGTGCTTTATATCGTGTGTAAACTGGTTGGGTTTTATGTAAAAGCAGAATACCATACGAGTGAGGGTCGTGTGGATATGGTATTGCAGACCGATAAATTCATCTATATCATGGAATTTAAATTGAATGGTACGGCGGAAGAAGCTTTGCGGCAGATAGAGGATAAACATTATGCTCGTCCGTTTGCAACGGATTCACGAAAGCTTTTCAAGATTGGTGTGAACTTTAGTGCTGAAACAAGAAATATAGAAAAGTGGTTAGTGGAGAATTGACACGCCTCCGAAATGGATATAAAATATTCATTTCTCATATTCTCATAAATATGTTCTAAGTATCAGATTATTAATAGTATAAACTATGAGAAATGTTTCTGAATTTGGCATTTCTCATAGTTTCATTCGCGAATAGGCCTTAATTTGGCTTATTTCTCATACCCGTTGAACTCATTTCTCATAATGCCCTGGAGCTGGTATATAAATAGGCTGTGTGGGTTTGCCGATATTCTGTAAGTTACCCTGTGCCTTTAGACGACGAATCTGTCTGCTGGCCATGCTTTGGGTAAAACAACAGAGTGACTGCATATTACTACGGGTCAATACAGGATGGGTTGCAAAATAGGCAGTGAGCTTCTTGTCAATCTCTTCTTCTGAAAGGGACGCCGAATGTGGCTTGTATTTCGAACGTCGTAAGTGAGTACTCATACATAAACTTTTTAAATCTCTGTCGGCCTGGAAGTTAATAGATTTTAGCTTCACTTTGTCTGCGCGAGTGGCAAGCGAATGTACAGGTTCGGTAGCCTGTAATGTAATTTGGAAATAGCCGATTCCATCCAGATGTACTCGTTCTCCTTCACGTAGGTGGTTTCCCATACATCTGCTCAATTCCATTAGCATGGCTTCTACTTCCGCTTTCCCGAAAGTAGTTGCCATATGGATTTCTCTTGCCAGCTTTTGAGTGGTCACATGTTGAAAATTAACCACCCGCGGGTGATAACTAGGTTCTTCTCCTTCTTTCTCCGGTTGGGGATTCTTATAAAACTCGAATTGTATTGCCATCTTTGTTCTAATTTAATGGTTGTTTATATGTTATATACCTGATGCGCTTATCACATCTTGCCTTTATTCTTTTATTATTCAACCGCCATCCTGATTGTTCCACTACAGTGAACGGTTCTTTTCACTCTAGTAGACATATCTTTTTACTGTAGTGAACCAGGGCAGACGCATTATATTTTTTACTATCCTACTCCTGTTTTCATTCTATTTATATAATTGATTATTAACTTATTAATTCTTTCTT
>ENA-ORNB01000743-ORNB01000743.1-human-gut-metagenome-genome-assembly--contig:-NODE-743-length-30435-cov-19.207242_pt1 | contig 30435 bp, 23 predicted proteins | sample MGYA00242112_ERZ509016 | MGnify/ENA primary metagenome ERZ509016 (study PRJEB26280, sample SAMEA2338705) | human gut metagenome | biome: human gut; feature: human-associated habitat; material: faeces...
ATTATCTTGTATTCAGCAAGGACGGAAAGCCTGCGTTCAAGTATCCGTATGAGATCGCTGCACGTGAATCCGGCTCGGTCCAGAGGAAGAGCTATACTGCTGCGGACATGATATATCTCATTATGCCTGACCGTTTTGCAAACGGCGATCCGTCCAATGACTCCACTTCTGACACCGCTGAGAAATCTGACCGCAGCGGATATTTCGGACGTCATGGCGGAGATATTCAGGGAATCATTGATCATCTGGATTATATAGAGGATCTCGGCGCGACGGCGATTTGGTGCACTCCGCTGCTTGAGGACAATGAGCCTGGCGGTTCATACCACGGCTATGCCTGCTCGGACTACTACCATATTGACCCGCGCTTCGGTTCCAATGAACTTTACCGCGAGATGGTGGCAAAGGCTCATGAGAAGGGCCTGAAGGTGGTGATGGATATTGTTACAAATCATTGCGGTACAGCGCATTGGTGGATGAAGGACCTTCCGTTCGCTGACTGGATCCATCAGTTTCCGGAATATACCGGTACCAATGTATGCTTCTCGACCAATATGGACCCGAATGCGTCGAAGTATGACCTGAATCTTCAGGAAAGCGGCTGGTTTGTTCCTTCCATGCCTGATATGAACCTGGACAATCCGTTCACTCTCAAGTATTTCCAGCAATGGGCCATCTGGTGGATTGAATATGCTGGTTTGGACGGCTTCAGGGTCGATACCTATCCGTACAATGAAAAAGAACCGATGAGCAGATGGTGCAAGGCTGTCCGCACGGAATATCCTAATTTCAATATCGTAGGGGAGTGCTGGACGTCATCCATTCCGCAACTCGCTTACTGGCAGGCTGATAACGAGAACAAGGACGGCTTCAATTCGAATCTTCCGTCCATCATGGATTTCCCTCTGTACGATGCGATTTGCGCCGGCGTTCCGACGGATTCTGTTCAGTGGGGTGCTGGCATGACCAAGGTATATGACTGTCTTTCACACGATTTCGTATATCATGACCTTTCCAAGATGATGATTTTCCCTGGAAACCACGATACTGACCGTATCGGTGATGTGGTAAGGCAGAATCCTGACAGGATGAAGATTGTGATGACCATGATGGCTACCATGCGTGGCTTCCCTCAGATTTTCGCAGGTGACGAGATGATGTTCGTCTCCAAGGACAAGAGCCAGGGACATGGCGGTCTCCGTGTGGATTTCCCGGGCGGCTGGGCCGGTGACAAGGAAAACTGGTTCACTGAAGAAGGCCGCAAGGCAGCATTGACAGGAACCGACGGAAAGCCTGTTGCGGCTGGTCAAGTCGCTGACCTTCATGATTATACGCGCAAGCTTTTCCAGTGGAGAAAGGGCAAGGGCGTGATTCACGACGGCAAGACCCTGCATTTCCTGACCAGGGACAACACTTACGCTTATTTCCGTTACAATGCTGATGAGGCGGTGTTTGTCTTCATCAACAATTCCCGTGGCCGCAAGTCGATTCCGTGGTCGCATTATGCGGAAATCGCTGACGGTCTGTATGATGGCCGCGATGTCATGACCGGCGAAGCAGTTGAGGTCAATGATTCTACAGTAGTGGGTCCGCGTCAGGCTTTGGTAGTAGAGTATAAACGTAAATGAACATTGATATGAACTTTTTGAGAAAAGTCCTTTTTGCTGGTGTTGCCCTTTGCGCGGCATCGGCATTGGTACAGTCCTGCGGCAGCCCGGGCGAGAAAGCGGTGTCACTTTCCGATGTTTCTGTCCTGAAGTCTCCTGACGGCAACCTCTCCATGAAATTCGGCATTGCGCCTGACGGAAGTCCCATGTATTCATTGAATTACGGGGAAACGGCGGTAATCCGGCCGAGTCATCTCGGATATGAAATGCGTGGTGTGCTCAAGGCTCAGAAACTCGTTTACGGAGATAAAGATATCAAGAAAGTGGACGAGGAACCTTGCTGGTCTTTCCATGACGGCTTCAAGGTCGAGAGCATTGACACTTGCTCTTTCGATGAGACATGGCAGCCTGTATGGGGTGAGGAATCGGAGATTCGCAATCATTATAACGAATTGGCTGTCAATCTGGTACAGACTGCTTCCGACAAGCGGATGACCATACGCTTCCGTCTTTTCGATGACGGCCTTAGTTTCCGTTATGAGTTCCCGGAGCAGAAGGGCCTGACTTATTTCGTGATCAAGGATGAACTGACGGAATTCGCCATGGGCGGCGATTACACAGCGCTCTGGATTCCAGGCGATTACGATACTCAGGAGTATCAATATACCGTGTCCAGGCTGAGCGAGATCAAGTCCATGATGGAGCGTGCGTTTTGCGGCAATTCTTCGCAGACGCCGTTCTCGATGACGGGCGTGCAGACTTCCCTGCAGATGAAGACCGACGAGGGACTCTATGTGAATATCCATGAGGCTGCTCTGGTGGATTATGCGTGCATGCACCTCGACCTGGACCCTGCGACATTGACTTTCCGTTCGGAACTTACGCCTGACGCCCAGGGCTGGCGTGGCCGTCTCCAGACTCCGTGCAAGAGCCCGTGGAGGACGATTCAGGTGGTGGACAATGCTTGTAAACAGCTGGAGTCCAGACTCGTGCTGAATCTCAATGAACCTTGCGCCTACGATGACGTTTCGTGGATTCATCCTGTGAAATATGTCGGTGTATGGTGGGAGATGATTTCCGGAAAGGGCACTTGGGCATATACCGATGACTTCTCATCCGTGCATCTCGGCGTTTCAGATTATTCAGCGGCCAAGCCTAACGGCAGGCATTCTGCGAACAATGCCAATGTGCGCCGCTACATCGACTTCGCTGCCAAACATGGCTTTGACGAGGTGCTGGTAGAGGGCTGGAATGTCGGCTGGGAAGACTGGGCGAACTGCAACAAGGATTACGTCTTCGATTTCGTGACTCCTTATCCTGATTTCGATATCAAGGCGCTGAACGAGTATGCTCATTCAAAGGGCGTGAAACTCCTCATGCATCATGAAACTTCCTCATCTGTACGTAATTACGAGCGCCACATGGATGCTGCCTACAATCTTATGGAGAAGTATGGTTACGATGCAGTGAAGAGCGGTTATGTGGGCGATATCCTGCCTTTCGGCGAGTATCATTACGGCCAATGGATGAACAATCATTATCTTTACGCTGTAAAGGAGGCTGCCAAGCACCATATCATGGTCAATGCCCATGAGGCGGTCCGCCCTACGGGATTGTGCCGCACCTATCCTAACCTTGTCGGCAATGAAAGTGCCAGGGGAACTGAGTATCAGGCTTTTGGCGGTACTGAGCCGATGCATGTAACCGTTCTTCCGTTCACCCGTCTGAATGGCGGTCCGATGGATTTCACTCCAGGCATTTTCGAGATGGACCTCTCCAAGTTCTGCTCGAATACTTCCAAGGTCAAGGCGACCATCGCCAACCAGCTTGCGCTCTACCTGACAATGTATTCGCCACTCCAGATGGCAGCGGATTTCCCCGAGCATTACGACCAGTTCGCTGATGCGTTCCAGTTCATCAAGGATGTTGCCGTGGATTGGCAGAAGAGCAAATATCTTCTTGCCGAGCCTGGTGATTATATAGTAGTGGCGCGTAAGGCGAAGAAGTCAGGTCAATGGTTTGCCGGCGGCGTTACTGACGAGAACAGCAGGACGTTGGATATCCCGATGAACTTCCTCGACCCCGGAAAGACATATGTGGCGAAGATTTACGCTGATGCTCCTGATGCTGACTACGAGAAGAATCCTCAGGCTTACGTTATTACGGAGCAGGATGTCACATCTGAGAGTGTGGTTCCTGTGTTCATGGCCCGAGGCGGCGGTTTTGCCATAGAGTTCCGGGAGAAGTAAGTTCTCGTGCGTATTTTGGCGTTTTCCACGCACGTCATGCCCTTATTTGGGTGTGACGTGCGTGGAAAACGTTTTAGTGCGCACGCCGATAAATTTTTTTTGTCGAAACTGTTGGAGATTGGAAAAACTGTTGTATCTTTGCAGTGTATTAATAAACTCATACACTATGATACGAATTGAAAATCTGGGTTTCAGCTATGGAAAAGTTCCGGTGCTGAAGAACATAACGATGAACCTGGAGCCTGGCAAGATTTACGGGCTTCTGGGTGAAAACGGAGTAGGCAAGACCACGCTTCTGACATTGCTTTGCGGACTTAAAAAAGCATTGGAAGGAAGCATAAGTGTCGATGGCATTGACCCGTATAGCCGTAATCCTGAGCTGCTTGCGAAGCAGTTTTATCTTGCTGACGAGATGCTGGCATTGCCGATCAAGGCGGAAGATTATGCGAGGATGACGGGGGAGTTCTGGCCGAATTACAATCAGGACAGGTTTCTGGAAATCATGGAACTGTTCGAGAATGATCCGCAGAAGAAGCTGATAGCGATGTCTGCCGGTCAGTTGAAGAAAGCGTATATTTCTCTGGCTCTGGCGCTTGGATCCCGTTACATCTATCTTGACGAGCCGACTAACGGACTGGATATTCCGTCCAAGGCGCAGTTCAGAAGCGCATTGATGAAATATACATCCGAGGACAGCACGATTGTCATCTCGACTCATCAGGTGAGGGACCTGGAAAACATCATTGACCCTATTATAATATTGGACCGTCAGGAGGTGCTCCTGAATGCTGACATCGCGACGATTTCGGAGAAACTATATTTCGACTACGGCACGGAGCTTCATCCGGAATCGCTTTACAGTGAGCAACTTCCAGGCGGCTTCATCCAGGTTTATCCGAATGCGGACGGCAGGGAGAGCAAGGTGAACATCGAGGCATTGTTCAACGCCGTGCATAAGAACAAGGAATTAATCAAAGGTCTTTTCGCTATAAAATAACATCATGAACAATACATTTTCAATCAGCCGTTTCGGCAGATATTTCAAATATGATTTCAAGCGTTGGGTTTCCACTTACGGACCGACATTGTTGCTGATGTCCGCTGCCCCGCTGATTCTTTATACACTTACGGTCGTATATTCTCTGCTGTTTGCAGGGGAGTGGGGGACGCCGGGCGAAACTACCAGGATCCTTATCGCCTGCATGGTGACTTTCGTTATGATACTGACTTATCCTTCAAGTGTTTACGGCTATGTTACCGAGAAGCGCGCGGGCAGTACGTTCGTCCTGATGCCGGCTTCGGTCTTCGAAAAGTTCTTGTCAATGATTTTGAATACCGTGGTAGTGGTCCCTCTTGCATTCGGGCTAGTCTATCTTTCGATTGACGGAATTATTTGCCTCCTGGACGGCACTTGTGGCGGTTCATTGTTCTCATGCGCGGCTCGCGGTCTCGAGTCTTTGGTGACATTTGCTTTCACCAGCGATGCCCCTGTTCATGTGAGTCTCTTCTCAATGTACATGTCTTCGGTTTCGACGGCATTGTTCTTCCTTCTCGGCGCGATTTTCTTCAAGAAGCATAAGATATTGTATCCTATATTGATTATTGTGGGCTTCCAGATGGCGCTCAGCATGGTTTTCGGCCTCGTGGTGTCATTGGGTCTGATCAATATCGAGAACTTGACGCTGTTTGCCCAGAATCTTGCCGACAGATATATCTTGAATCCTGACTTCCTGAATTGGGCGATTCCTGCTTTCAATACTTTGGCTACATTGTGGGATATCATTGTCTTCGCCGCCCTGGCGACCGCGGTATATTTCCGTCTGAAAACCCTTAAACATTAATCAGTTATGCAGTTTGACAGTAACAGACCGATATATCTTCAGATTCTGGACAGCATCTGCGAGCAGATTCTTGACGGCAAGTTGGAACCCGACGGGCGGATTCTTTCCGTCCGTGAGTACGGGGCCCAGCTGGGTGTCAATCCCAATACGATTATGCGTTCATACGAGCGTCTGACCAATGACGGTATCATCTACAACAAGCGTGGTCTGGGTTATTTCATCGCCCCGGATGCCCGTGACAAGGTGCTGGATATCAAGCGTAAGGAGTTCATGGAGAACGTCTTTCCGAAGATCCGCCGTCAGATGCAGCTTCTCGGAATCGGTCCGGAGATATTCGATAATTAAGTAATCGTTATCAAGTTTTTATTGTGTTGATTATGAAAAAGATAAGTTTTATAGTTGCTCTTGCAGTCCTGGCCATGGTGTCGCTTTCTTCATGTGCCGTCAGGTTCGACAAGAAGGCCATCATGAAGGAGATTGATGATCTCAAGGCGCTGAAAGACAGCATCACGGTGATTCACGACACCATTTCCTTGGACGATTTTTCCGACGCTTCCCCGGAAGAGGATTCTGATACAATCTCTATGGTGGTTGACGAAACTATTTAGTTTGTTGCAGCCGTACGGGTTATCCTTCATGTCCCAGGGCGAGTTGTCTTTCATGCGGCCGTTCTGGGGCTTCAGTGTCATGAGATGCGCACATGGCGGTCTTGGGGCAATCACGAAAACGCATACCTCTCGTGCGTAAAAAAGCACGATTCACTCACAACATGACGTTTTTTCAGCACGACATGCGTGGAAAACGTTTTAGTGCGCACGGGAGGGGGAGACGGCCACGGGCAAAACTGCAATTCGCCAGTCAGATATCATCTTGACATTAGAGTGGAAACGCAGCCAAAAAGGCCACGTTTCCACTCTAAAATTATCAAGGGATAGTAAACCCTCAAATTCGCACTGCCGTTCAGCAAGTTTGACAACTTGCGAAACTTGAGTTAGAATGCGAAGGAGACGCCGACGCCGGCTACTATACTGGTGCGGTAGAAATCATCTTGACCTACCACGGCGAGAGCCTCAGGAGTAAGTTTGCCGACAATTGACGGATCGATCGGAAGGGTGGCGAGGACAGGAGCCAGCTTGCTGTAAAGGAGAGCACCATTTCCGCCGTAATCTTTCTGCTCCTTGGTAAAGTGAAGGAAGAATGTCTTGTAGACACCCAGGTCGATATTGATTTTCTTAGTCACATGGAACTGCGCGCCGAGACCACCTGAAATGGAACTCGTGGTATAGCTCATGTCGGAAATGTAACGGGCATCATTGCCGAAACCGAAGGTGCTGCTGTTTGCACCGATACTGAGGGTCAACAACTTGCAGACGTCATATTCCAGACCTCCGAGAATCTCGAAAGAATTGTGTTTCAGATAATTCTGCTTGTCATTGAGACCGGTTTCATTGTTGTACTGCTTCGACTGCTTGTCGAAATAGTAGTTGAAGCCGAGCGCTACGCGGAAATTCGGCTTGACCGCATATTGCGCACCGAGATTCAAGTTCGCAGGGATGTCGGCAGCGATGACTTTGTCATCATCGAACTGGGAAATGCCGGTGGAATTGGCCTTGGTGTCATTCTTGAGACGGACCTTGGTGTTGAATTCGTAACGTGCTGAGAAATTGAACTTTCCGGTCTTGTAATCCACTGAGATGATCGGCGTGTAGGCGATGTCTTTCTGATGGGCGTCAAGTTCCTTGTCACTCACGAGCGCAGACGCAATCGGTGCCACATTCTCTGCAGGTACCTTGCCGCCTGTCAGCTGTGAAATGACATTGGCAAGAACGGCGGATGCCGGCATCATCTGGCCGCCGGTAGGCTGCAGCTGGATGTTCTTCAGGCTTCCCACGTAGTAATTGGAGATGTAGGTCAGACGCACGCCGGCTGGCACGCTCCAATTCTTGCTGATTTTGTATCCGAAGTTCAGCTGTCCCGCGAAATTGTACTGCTCGCCGGTAAGGGCAATGTCGGCCGAATATGCTGAGACAGCCTGGGCTCCGGACAAAGTGTTGATCAATGCCGGAATCATGGCAACAGGCGCTTCGAATGAGCCAAGTCCCTGATCATAAACGGCTTTGCCGCCTCCGGAAACTACGCCGAAGTGGAATGAGCCGAACCAGTTGTTATGTTTGTAGACGAGGTCCAGGTGAGGCAGCGCCGGCACGAATGACTTGCCGGTATATTTCTTATAACCTTTTCCGTCATTGTCAATGCCGTATTTCAGCGGCTCGTAGGTGGATGTCGTATAGCGTCTCTGGACTGCTGTCTGGACATCCAGTGCGAGATGCCAGCCATTGTTCATGAATGCGATACCGGCAGGGTTGAAATATGCTCCTTGTACACCTATGACTGCGTTTTGTGCAGGGTTTCTCAGAAATGCCACATTTTGATTCGTGTTGGTCACATAACCGCCAGCAAAAGCGGAGAGTGAAGCAGCGGCGAGTGCCGCCGTAAGAATAAGTCTTTTATACATTTTGTCGCTTTATATTGTAAAAACGTCGACAAAACTAGACCTATTATACCTAAATATAAAATATTTCGACCAAATGACATGCGAAAAACCATATTTGACTTCGATTTGTGTCCGGTTATTCCATCGCGCACGAATCTTTGTTGCCTGGGCAAAATTGTTTTCCCGTGCGAACTAAAACGTTTTCTGCGCACGTCAAGTCGAAAAATGAACACGACGTGCGTAGAAAACGTTTTAACGCGCACGCCATCCTCCGGAATTTCCTCCACGCCGCCATAGAAAAACTTCACCGCCAGGACGCCAGAACTGACCTCCACCCATATGCGAAACGTCGAAAGATTATTATATTTGTAATCGGAATAATACCGACACGAATATGCTGATTGTAATAGAAGGACTGGATGGATCTGGAAAATCCACACAAGTGAAACGACTCAGGAATTATCTGGAAACCAAGTCCGGAAACCTGGAATACATACACTTCCCGCGATACGACTCCCCGGTCTATGGGGAACTCATAGGCAAATTCCTGAGAGGCGGATTCGGTAGCATTGACGCCGTTCACCCTCAGCTCGTTGCGCTGCTTTACGCCGAAGACAGACATGGCGCCGCACCGCAAATGTGGGACACCCTGAATAAGGGCGGAATAGTGCTTCTCGACAGATACGTCTACTCGAACATCGCCTACCAATGCGCCAAAATCAATGACGAAACCCGGCGCGAAGAACTCCGGGAATGGATTTTCGACACAGAATTCGGCCAATTCGGACTTCCCAGGCCGGACCTGAACATCTTCCTCGACGTGCCGATAGGATTCGTCGAAAAGAAACTCGAAAATCCACGCGGGGGCGACGACCGGAACTACCTCGAAGGACGCAGCGACATACACGAAGCCGACATCGAATTCCAGAAAAACGTCAGGAAAGTATACCTGAGACAATGCGAACTCGACCCGGGATTCATACGCATTGACTGCAGCGATGAAAATGGCAGGATGCTTCCGCCGGATGCCATCTCGGCAGCCGTGCAAGAAGTTGTAGAACAGAAACTTAAATAAATATGAAATTGCACTATATCGGAAGCAGGTTTCGCAGACTCTGCGCCGTCATCCTCGGATTCGTATTCTTCGTAGCGGGAGTCCTGAAATTGATGGACCCGGTCGGGTCAATGCTGATTGTCAGGGAATACCTGAACTTCCTTCACCTCGGATTCCTGCGTGCAATGGCCGGCCCGATAGCCGAAACATTCGCATTGGCAGAAACCACACTCGGAATCTGTCTAGTCACGGGAGTCTTCAGGAAAGTGACCGCATGGGCCACCACGATACTCCTCGGCGGCTTCACCCTGCTTACCCTGTTGCTCTGGATATTGAACCCTGACATGGACTGCGGATGCTTCGGTGAGGCAGTACATCTTACTCATTTCCAGTCATTTGCGAAAAATGTTGTGCTATGTCTGCTGACACTGGCCGCATTCGTTCCGTACAATGACTTCGGAAAGCCAAAGAAGAGCAAATACATCACATTCGCATTGACATTGGTCGCGGTCCTGATATTTGCGGTGTACTCGTTGATGTTCATCCCGCTCCTGGAACTCACGCCGTTCAACCTCTCGTCAAGACTGGAAATCGCGGCGGAAGCCCCGGAAATCGTTGAAGACGAATATGTTGCGACATTTGTTTACGAAAAGAACGGCAAGACCGGAGTATTCACATTGAACAATATCCCGGACTCCACCTGGACCTTCGTGGAAGCGCGCACGGTCAAGAAACAAGACCTTATCGACGAAACCGAATACCCGCGCCTTTCCTTCCGTGACGCTGCGGGACAATACCGTGATACGTTGGCTGCCGATGGATTGGTGATGGCGGTATCAGTTCCGGAACCGGAAAAGATGAAAGAAACTGCATGGAAAAACGCGGCAAGGCTGCTCGCCTCCGCATCTGAAGCAGGCTTCACGCCGCTCCTCCTTACAGCATCTAACCCGGCCTCATTCTCAAGCCTCATCGCATCCGGGAAATACACGCAAGCCGAATCAATGACATTGCTTACGTCGGTATATTACTCTGATTACAAGACACTTATATCATTGAACCGTTCGAATGGAGGAGCAGTCTATTTCAACGACGGCAATATCATCTCCAAATGGGCGGCGCGCAGCCTTCCGAGCAACAGGAAACTCGGAAAATTGATACGCAATGACCGCGTGGAAGTGATGCTCGATGCAGACGGCAAGGGAAAACTGCTTTTCGAAGCCTTCATGCTCTACACATTCACATTGATGCTCATCATGTAACCCGACAACGAACAACATAACATATAAATTATGAAAGGAGTATATATTTTTCTGGCCAACGGCTTCGAAGAAATGGAAGCATTGGCACCGCTCGACATCCTTCGCAGAGGTGGCGTAGACGTGAAGACAGTCTCTATCCATAGGGACAAATACGTTACAGGATCACACAGGGCCACTGTTGTCGCAGACATGACCTACGACGAATTCAAAGCCGAAGTGCAGCTCGACGGAACAGAAGAAAATGACGTGATGATATTCCCGGGCGGTATGCCGGGCACGAGAAGAATTGCGGAAAATGCAGAAATCATCAATTTCATGAGACTGCATTACGCTGAAGGCGGGGCACTTGCAGCCATCTGTGCCGCACCAGGCCTGGTCGTCTCCCAACTCCCTAGCCTTGCCGGAAAACACTTCACATGCTTCGACGGCTTCGAAGACGCACCTGTTGCACGCGGAGGAATATACGAACAGAAACCGGCTGTCATAGACGGAAACCTCATCACAGGCCGTGGAGCGGGATGTGCCGTCGACTTCGGTCTGGCAATTCTGGAACACCTTAAGGGAGAGGAAGTTGCAGCTAAAGTAAGGCAAGGTCTCATGCTTGCGTAGCGTAGCTGCTATCGGATAATTTCCCTGTCAATTCTACGTGGAATGCTCGTCATGATTTCATAAGGAATCGTGCCGAGTATTTCCGCGAGTTCAGAAACCGTCGGGTCGTCCCCGAAAATCGTCACCGTATCCCCGACCTTCGCATCCACGCCGGTAATATCCAGCATACACATATCCATGCAGATGTTTCCGATGGTCGGCACCCTATGCCCGTTCAGCGAAAACGACGCGCGACCGCACCCGAGATGACGGTCAATGCCGTCCGCGTACCCGACCGGAATCGTCGCGATAGTCGTCCCCTCCGGGGCAATGATTCCGTGACGGCCATATCCGATAGTGCCGTCTCCTGGCTTCAAATGTTTGATTTGCAATATTTTGCATTTTAATGATGCCACAGGTGAAAGCTTTACGCCCGGCAATGCGCTGATGCCATAAATGCCGATACCCAGCCTGACCATATCATGCTGGAACTGAGGGAACCTCTCGATACCGGCAGAATTGAGGATATGCAGCATCGGCTTGTAGCCTATCTCATCTGCAATCTTACCCGCATTGGCCTCGAACATCTGTATCTGCCCCAATGTGAAATCATCCGAATCAGGATCCTCGGCAGCGGCCAGATGAGAGAATATCGACTTCACCCTGACAAATTTGCAGTCCCTCAGGAACGCTGTCAGTTCCGGGATTTCGCTTGTCATGAAACCCAGACGATGCATGCCCGTATCCAGCTTTATGTGCACCGGATAATCCGTGATCCCACGCTTCTCCAGCGTCTCGCAGAACAGCCTCAATGAATACATGTTCGGGATGCTCGGCTCCAGGCGGCTGTCAATGATTTCATTATAATAATCTGTTCCGGCGGTCAGCACCAAAATCGGCAGACTGATGCCGGCACGTCTCAGTTCAATGCCCTCCACTGGGTATGCAACTGCCAGATAATCAGCACCTTCTTTCTGCATCATGGAAGCGAATTCGACTGCTCCATGTCCGTAGGCATTGGCCTTTACCAGCACGAGAAGCTTGGTGGACGGCTCCAGCAGGCTTCTGAAATATCTATAGTTGTCGCGGCATGCGCTGAGTTTCAGCTCCAGCCTTGAAAAATCATTTTCCTTCAACATTGTCAAGAAATAATTGCCGGTCCGGCCGGCGTTCCCTTTTAGCGATGCAAAAATACCAAAATTATCTGACTGAGGGAATAATTTTTATGTTATCTTCGCGTTGGTCTGCTTTTTGCCCGACCGATGTGGTTTGTTAAAAATGAATGTTATGGCTTATTGGTTAATTTTTACATTATTCATGGTCCTCAGCATATTCGTGCAGAATATGCTCCAGAGCCGTTTCCGCAAATATTCCAAAGTTCCGCTGCAAAACAGCATGTCCGGTGCGGACGTTGCCCGTAAAATGTTGCAGGAGAATGGAATATATGATGTCAATGTAATGTGCATCCCCGGACAGCTCACCGACCACTACAATCCTGCAACCAAGACTGTGAACCTCAGTGAGGCTGTCTATAACGGCAGGTCCGTGGCGGCAGCGGCAGTCGCAGCACATGAATGCGGCCACGTTGTCCAGCATCAGGTGGGATATGCGCCGCTCAAACTCCGCACGGCATTGGTGCCGGTAGTATCCATCGCGAACAACACCGTCCAGTGGATACTCCTCGCGGGAATATTGATGGTCAATATGTTCCCTGCATTGCTTTGGGTCGGAATCGCACTCTTCGCGATGACCACATTGTTCAGTTTCGTCACCCTTCCGGTGGAAATCAATGCCAGTGCACGTGCCGTGAATTGGCTGGAGAATGCAGGAATTACCGACTATGAAACCCGTCCGATGGCTGTCGATGCGCTCAAATGGGCTGCCTACACTTATGTGATAGCCGCGTTGAGCTCACTTGCCACACTGCTATATTATATAGGTATCGCAAGAGGTAGGGACTAATATGGACAAAGTCGTGGATATGGCTGTGGATGAGCGGTTTATGCGTGAAGCATTGCGCGAAGCCATGGCGGCTGAGGCGGAGGATGAAATTCCGATAGGAGCAGTGATTGTATTCGGCGGCAGAGTCATTGCCAAAGGACACAATATGACAGAACGTCTGCATGATCCGACCGCTCATGCCGAAATGATAGCGATAACTGCCGCTACGGAAGCAATGGGCGGTAAATACTTGAATGACTGCACATTGTATGTGACCGTGGAACCGTGTCCGATGTGTGCTGCGGCGTCTGCGTGGGCTCAGGTGGGCAGAATCGTCTACGGTGCTGCCGACCCGAAGCGCGGCTATTCCAAGTTCACCCCTTCACTTCTGCACCCTAAGGCGGAAGTCGCGACAGGTATTCTGGCGGAGGAGTGCGGAAACATCGTCACGGAATTCTTCCGGAAGAAAAGAAACTTGAATAAAATATAGATATGGAAACCGTAGGAGAAGATTACAGAATAGTGTCGGACAGTGAGAAAGATGGCGTCCGTCATATAACTGCCGTGCCTAGCGCAATGGTATGTTCCAAGCAGATTGATTTCGATCTCAAGGATGGCAATCTGCACAATGTCAAGTATTTGCGAGGATGCGACGGTAACTTGCAGGCGGTAGGCCGCCTTCTTGAAGGCATGTCAGCAGAGAAAGCCGTGGAAATTCTTGATGGCGTAAATTGTCATGGACGCGGCACATCTTGCACTGACCAGCTGACCAGAATCATCAGACAAGTGCTGAAATAGCGGCCCGGCTGCAACGAAACACTTCTTTATTGCATCTAGATAAAGTGTGTTGAAATAATAAAGGATGAAAAACTTGAAACTGATTATTGCTATCCTGACGACGACATTGCTTTCCATGGCAGCGGCGACGTCAGGATTCGGCATGTGCACCGACACGGACACATTGAACATACTCTCGTCTGGATCAATACGGGAAAAATCCGAATCTTACGATTACCGCACGGACTCCCGTCATCCGCGTCAAGGCAAGGTCGAGGGAACATTGATTTACAGGAAGGGATGCATATATACATCTGATAATCAACCATTGAGCATTTCTGATTCCAAGATGTATTTCTCACCCAAGCAGGTACGGATCTATATGCGTAATTCCAAGGTGTTCTCCACGGGAAACAGCATTGCCACCATTGGAGCAGGCGGCGGACTTGGAGGAGCATTGGGATTCATGGCCGCGGATGCATCGTCAGGGCGGGAAGACAGTTTTGCAGCGGTGCTCACTGCTTCGGCCGTGGTGGCAGTAGCAGTGATTGTGCCATGTACCCTGGTAGGCGTTCCGATGATGATCAAGGGGAAAGCCAGACTGAAAAGACTTGTACGCGACTACAACTCCAAATATCTGTTTGCTGAATAAACGTTTTTTATGTAAGTTTGCATGTTAATGCAGACGGAATGTTCAGAAAAATACGTTCATATATACGTGAATTCAAGCTTACGATGAAAATGAAGCTCGTCCTGAGCCTCAGTTCGATAGCCGTGATATTGCTGGTGTCCAGCTTCATTTCCATTATGGAATACAGCAGGATGAGCAGCTATGTGTCCAACCTCATTGCCGGAAATATCGGCAGTATCAATGCAGCACAGAAACTTGCCGACGCAGCGAATGCCTATAACCTTGGCATTCTGGCAGTTATCGGAGACAACTCCACGGAACACATCCCGGAACTCAGGCAAAACGACTTCATTGCGCATTGCGACAGCTTGAAATCATCATTGACATTGGCCAGCATGCTTCCGCTCGCGGACTCGGTATTGTACTCATATTCGGCGTATATGCTTACTACTCTGGAACTTCCGCAAGCTATCCTGTCAGATTTCATCAATACCCGCGAGTGGTATTTCGACAGGCTGCAACCTAAGTACAACAGGCTGCGCTCCGATATAAATATCTTGAATACAGCCATTTACAATGATCTTCAAAAGAACTCCGCCACATTTGAACGCGGATTCTACCGAAGCATCATCCCGGGAGCCGTGGCGGTGGCGGTCGGACTGCTTCTGGTCCTGCTCCTGATGTTCTTCCTCATGGCCTATTATGTGAATCCGATATACAAGATGCTGTCCGGGCTGAAAAATTACAGGTCATTCGGCAGCAAATACTCCTATACCTTCGAGGGTGACGACCAGCTTTCCGAGCTCAATGACGGTGTCACGGAAGTTGTAGGGGAGAATATCCAGCTCCGCAAGCGCATCATGATGATGCGTGACACGTTGGAGAAACATGAACATGGCCAGGAGGCAGAGAAATGAATCTGAAAGTCATATCCAGGAATGTGGGATTCGCGCTGCTGGCCAGTGCGTTCTTCATGTTTCTGTCCATACTTGTCTCCATCTCGAACGGCAACGACAGTGCGCTCGCGGCATTGATAATCAGCTTCACGATTACCTTCATCGTGGGAATATTTCCCTTCATTTTCGTACGTAAGTCGCCGAATATCAGCCTGAAAGACGGCTATATGATCATTGTCCTCTCATGGACATTGTCCTTCATTTTCGGAATGCTGCCGTACGTCCTTTGGGGCGGACCTTTTTCTGTCATCAATGCCCTGTTCGAAGCTGTTTCCGGATATACGACCACAGGCGGAACTGTGCTCGCCAATGTGGAGCAACTCCCTGACAGCCTGCTGTTCTGGAGATCATCCACGCATTTCATCGGTGGCTTGGGCGTCGTGGTATTCCTGCTTCTGATCATCCCGTCCTCCAGCCCGGTGCGGCTCAGGCTTACCAACATGGAAGTCTCATCATTGTCCCGTGAAGGGTACAAGACACGTACGAACAAGACGGTATGGGTTTTCACGGCCGTGTATTTCGGCATTGCCATCTGCGCGTTCCTATGCTATTGGCTCTCAGGGATGTCTCCGTTTGATGCTATAAATCATGCATTTGCCGTTACGGCGACAGGTGGATTCAGCACTAAGAACTTGTCCATCGCGTCGTTCGGTTCGCCGCTTATAAATATCGTCACGATATTTTTCATGTTCATATCGTCGATACACTTCGGTATAATATACATGGTATTCGCGTCCCGGAGTTTCAAGCCTCTGAACAATCCGGTGCTGAAATTCTATGCCGGAACCATACTCGTGGCTGCTCTGCTAGTGGCATTCTCTCTCAAAATGAGTTCGGCCGGATTTACATGGGGAGAATCGTTCATGACTGGTTTCTTTCAGGTCGTCAGTTCGATATCCACTACCGGATTCGCCATATCCGACAACAACACCTGGCCGCTTTTCGCCTGCATAATCACTGTCTTGATTACCGTGCCATGCGGTATGGCAGGCTCCACTACCGGAGGTATAAAAATGGACCGTATGCTACTGATGTTCAAGTCGGTAGGCCAGCAGGTGAAAAGCTCCATGCATCCTTCGTCCATAAATCAGGTCCATATCGGCAACCACATGCTGGGAAATAATGAAATATATCCACATGTCGTATTCATCGGCCTGTATTTCATTACGATAGCCGCCTCGATGGCATTGACCATACTTTCCGGCATGGACGTGCAGAATTCATTGGCCTCGTCCATCAGCTGTCTGAGCAACGTCGGACCTGCGATGGAATCCGCGGGTACAATGGGTAATTACAGTGGTGTGCCTGTGTTGGCGAAGATCGTATTTATCGTGGATATGTTCCTCGGCCGAGTCGAGATTTATCCGGTTCTGGCTGTGATGACGATGGCTTTCAGCGGGAGGAAATAGCCATGGGACGAGCTGATTTTCTATACTCCAGATTCCGTGAACACTTCGCCTATGAACCCACTGAATGTCAGGACAATTTCCTGCGCCGGATGGGCGAATTTCTTACCGGCGACGACGGCGACATATTGATACTCAACGGTTATGCCGGCACGGGAAAGACCACGGCCGTCGCATCCGTCGTGGCGGCATTGAAAGAATTCGAGGTGCCCTGCGTCCTGCTCGCGCCTACCGGAAGGGCCGCGAAAGTATTGTCAATGTATACCGGTCAATCCGCGTATACCATTCATAAACAGATATATAGGCAAAAATCTGTCAGCTCGGAAGGCTTCGGGCAATTCTCGTTGGCCCCGAACAAGGCGAAGGACACATTGTTTGTCGTGGACGAAGTTTCGCTGATCGGCATTGACTCCGGCAGTCAGCAGTCCACGGCAATGTTCGGCACCGGAAATCTGCTGGAAGACCTTGTGAACTACGTCCGTAACGGGACGGACTGCCGCCTGGTGATGATCGGCGACGCAGCCCAGCTTCCGCCTGTCGGCCACGAATACAGCCCGGCGCTCGCCAAGGAATATATGGACGCCTTCGGCGGAGTGTCATGGTCAATGCTCACGACCGTGGTGCGCCAGCAGAAAGAATCAGGTATCTTGCTCAATGCTACCATGTTAAGGACAATGATCGCCGAGGATTATGAGACCGGGGGCAATGTCTTTCCGGTGGAATCGCTCGAATTGAAGACAGACGGATTCGAAGACATACAGCGGCTTTCCGGTGGGGAACTCATTGAAACACTGACAGATGCGTACGACAAATATGGTGAGGACGAAACCATTGTCCTTTGCCGTTCGAACAAGCGGGCGAACAGGTACAATGCCGGTATACGTGCCTCCGTACAGTATAAGGAGGAACGTCTTGTGCGCAATGACAAGCTGATGATAGTGAAAAACTGCTATCAGTTCCTTGAAGGTGTCAAGGATATTGACTATATTGCAAATGGCGATATTGCCAAGTTGATTTCCATCAATCATTATGAAGACAGATATGGTCTGCATTTCGCCCAGGCCCGGCTGTCTTTTCCTGATTATGGGGACCAGGAAATATCCGCCAAGGTATGTCTGGACACCCTGGATTCGGAATCCGCATCATTGACGTACGAACAGCAAAACGCTCTGTATCAAGGTGTATCGGAAGATTATGCGCATCTTCCCACGAAGAAGAAAAGGTACGAGGCTGTGCGCGAGGACCTGTTCTACAATGCGTTGCAGCTGAAGTATGCCAATGCGATTACGTGCCACAAGTCACAGGGCGGACAATGGAAATGCGTATTCATCGACAATCCTTTCTGGCAGGAGGGATTCACGGTCGACGATTATAAATGGCTTTACACGGCACTCACCAGAGCCGTGGAGAAAGTTTATCTGGTGAACTTTAAGGATACCTGCTTCGTATGATTCGGATCAATGCTTTTTGGCGCCGGGCCCTAGTTGCGGCAGCGGCGCTCGTAGTTTCAATGTCGGTTTATTCCCAGGATTTCAACAGGATCCCGCTGAGATGGAAATGGATTGACAATGAGAAAGTTATCTTCTCTTATGACGGCACTTATACCGATGCCGGTGCATTTGCGGTCAAGGCCGGGAATCATAAGATTGTCAACGGAGTCACCGCTCCTGAAAAGTATACTGACTTTCCTGCAAGACCGGCAGGTGCCGTGAACCTGACATTTTCACCGGATTCATCGATGCTCGCATTTACGAGGGAGAATGACCTTTATGTATATGACATTGCATCCGGGAAAGAGAAACGTCTGACTTTCGACGGTTCCGATACTATCCTTAACGGCTATGCCTCATGGGTTTACTACGAGGAAATCTTCGGTCGCCCGTCGATGTACCGTGCTTTCTGGTGGTCTCCGGATTCCAAGAAGATAGGTTTCTACCGTTTCGACAATGCCGGTGTTCCGGTTTTCCCGATTTATTCGCCGTTTTCGGATGATTCGTCCCGTTCCGGAATGGGGCTTTCCTACTCGCAGAATGCGGGGGCTGCCGTAGAACTGCCTGGAATGTCGCCGGCCGGCGGTTCGGTCAGGATGACCAGGTACCCGAAATGCGGCGACAATAACCCGCAGGTACGCATCGGAATAGCTGATGTCAGCGACGGCGGCATCGTTTGGGCTGATTTCAATGAAAAGGAGGACCAGTATTTCGGAACACCGTTCTGGGGTGCTGACAGCAAGGATTTTTATATCCAGCGTGAGCCTAGGACACAGAATACGCTGGATCTTTACGCCGTTTCCGTGAATGACGGAACCAAGAAGCACATTTATCACGAGACCTACGCCACATGGCTGGACTGGATTGACGGTATGCTTTTCGGCCGTGACGGTATCTATATGGTACGTTCTTTCGAGACCGGCTGGCAGCAGATTTATTATCTTTCTTATGACGGCAATGTCCTGAAGCGTCTGACTGACGGCAAGAACTGGAGAGTTTCGCTAGTGGATGTGAAAGAAGGAAAGGCCGCACAGGGCTTCGACGGCAGCACTTCTGAGATTCTCTTCGTGGCAGAACGTGATTCCCGTGTCCGTAGCGGGCTATATTCCGTATGTCGCGGAGAGGTGAAGAATGTTTCCGATCCGTCTCTCCATGTGAAGACTGTCCGCGTTTCTCCAGATATGAAATATGCCGCGGCTTCGGTAAGCAACTCCAAGACGCCTTCGCAGGTATGGATTTATGACCTTGCGAAACCTGCCAAGTCATTCAAGGTCGCTGATATGGCAGGTGCCGGTTTCAATGCTGCTGATTACGCTCTGCCTGAGGTGATTACGATGACGACCAAGGACGGACTGGAGCTTCCGGCAATGATTGTCTATCCGGAAAATTTCGACAAGTCGAAAAAATATCCGGTATACATGTATATTTATGGCGGTCCTGATACTCCGCAGGTGGTGGACAATTTCCGTTCTCCGCGTAATTTTGAATGGTATGCCAAGAACGGCATCATTGAAATAATTGCTGATTGCCGCGCTTCCGGCCATAATGGTCGCGAGGGCTTGGACCAGATTTACAAACGCCTGGACGAGAGGGAAGTACTCGATTTCGTAGAGTGGGCTGAATACCTGAAGACGCTTCCTTATGTCAATGGTGACAAGATAGGCGTAGAGGGATTTTCTTTCGGCGGTACGATGACCGCTCTCCTCCTCATGAACCATTCCGACGCCTTCCATTACGGCATTGCCGGCGGCGGTGTCTATGACTGGAATCTTTACGATACCCATTATACCGAGCGTTTCATGGATACTCCGGCGAACAATCCGGACGGCTATGCCGAGACCAGCGTCCTCGCGAGCGCAGCCAATTATCCCGTTACCGAAGCGAACTATGACGGCTCCGTGATGCTCAAGATTACCCACGGCACAGGTGATGACAATGTCCATTTCCAGAGCACCCTCCAGCTGGTGGACGCCCTCCAGAAAGCCGGCAAGAAATTCGAGCTGATGATTTATCCGGACGGCATGCACGGCTACCGCGGCTACCAGGGCGCCCATTTCAATGAAGCCAACCGCGCCTTCTGGCTGCACTATCTTTGCGGAAGATAAAATTATTTCTGTCTGGTAGCAGCAACCAAATAATTGGCTGATGCTTCACGGCAGAAATCAATATGGAGACCGAAAATATGGACATCTCCGCCGGACTGGACTTTCAGTTTCCGGCGGAGTTCTTCGCTTGTCAGCGGAAGATTGCGCGCCGAAACCTCGGCCCTGGGATATTTTGCTGAAAAATCCCTGATGCCCTGCTTGCAGAACGGAGCCAGGCCAATGACTTTGAATGTCTTTCCGAAATTGGATGCATTGTTCTGACTGTCAGTGAAATAAAGGTGCGTGGATCGGCCGGCTTTCAGCAGCATTGTCCCGTCATCGGCATTGTCCTGCATTGTGCAGATGGCATTGAACAGGCCTGCCTTGGCGAGAGCCTTTCCCGGCTCGAACAGGAATTGCATCGAATTCAGCTGGGCTGCGTCCTGGAGGAATTGTGGGACGGCGGCGGATTCTGCGGCGATGCTGGTGCGGAGGATGTTGCCGTTCTCGTTGATTATCAATGCGGTATCGTCGGTTGTCGAAGGCGTGCACCATAGCAGCAGCTCCTTGCATTCGCCGCTTGCGGACACGATGTGGAGTTCCTTCGTTCCTGCGCCATGCTCCTGCAGACGTTTCAGCAGCATGGAAATGTCCGCCATGGGGGAGAGCTTCAGCAGCAGGTTGCCGCATATTCCGAAAATGTCCGGTATCAATGTGAGGACGTCGGGGCTGCAATCCTCCAGCAGGAACACCTTGCTTCCGGTGGAGGAACGGCGTGCCGGGTCCATGTAGACCAGGTCGGGGGCGAATCTTTTCAATGTCTCCCAAAAATTTGCCGCCTCTTCCGATTTGCCGGCCTCTTCGACGCAGAAACTTGAAACAGAGATGTTTTCAGCACCGAGAAGCGGGAAATTGTGGCGGGCTGCCTCGGCACGTCCGGGCTCCATCTCATTGTACATCACCTGCGAGGCGACGCGTGAGAAAGCCAGGCTGTCTGCGCCTAGTCCTCCTGTAAGGTCGGCGATTCTGCCGCCATTGACAATCCTGCTTGCGACGGAGGCCTTGTATTTGGCTGTAGCAGAAGAACTTGACTGCTCAGAGCTGAGCCTGTCGGGATAGATAATTTCTGGGATTTCATACCATTCCGGCAGCTTGGTGCGGAGTTTTTTTCGGCACTCTATGATGGTCACCGCCTTGTCGATATCTATGTCCGGCCACCTGTTTCTGGACAGCATCAGCCTCGCCGTGTCATCGTTTTCGTGTTCTTGTATGAATTCTTTCAATGTCATGATTCCAGGAATTGTGTCGGTTTCCCGCCCGACTATTCACAATATTGCACAAATTTAGTATTTTTGTATGATTTGATTAAAGGTGTAAAAATCAAAAAACAATATAATTATGGCAAAAGATTTTAGAGAAGTAGCTCAGAGCTGGCTTGATGGAGATTTCGATCCGGAGACGAAAGGCAAGATCATTGAATTGAGAAACAACGATCCGGCAGGATTCGAGGATGCTTTCTACCGTAACCTGGAATTCGGTACCGGCGGTCTTCGCGGAATCATGGGCGTAGGTACCAACAGGATGAACAAGTACACCGTGGGAATGGCTACCCAGGGCCTTGCAAACTACATCAAGGCACATGCTGCCGAGTGCACTGACGCTTATGGCGATCCTATCAATCCTGAGGATGTCCGCGTCTGCATTTCTTACGACAGCCGCAACAACAGCAAACTTTTCGCGAAAATCACAGCTGACGTGATGTCTGCCAATGGAATGCACGTATTCCTCTTCGACAACATCCGCCCTACACCGGAACTCAGCTATTCCATCAGGGAGAAGAGAGCCATCGCCGGCGTGATGGTTACCGCTTCACATAACCCTAAGGAGTACAATGGATACAAGGTGTTCTGGTCTGACGGCGCGCAGATCACATCACCTGTCGACAAGGACATCGTGGCAGAAGTTGCCAAGATTACCGAGCCTTCACAGGTGCGTTTCGAACCTAAGGAGGAATGCGGTGAAATCGAACTGATGGGCAAGGACGTGGACGAGAAGTATCTTCATGATATTCTTTCACTTATGCTTACACCGGAAGCCCGCAAGAATCACCCTGAACTGAAATTCGTCTACACTCCGCTTCACGGATGCGGCGTAAGACTCGTTCCTGAGTGCCTGCACCGCCTTGGATTCGAGCATGTCTACCATGTTCCTGCACAGGACGTGAGCGACGGCGATTTCCCTACGGTAGCTTCACCTAATCCGGAGGAGCCTGCAGCCATGAAGATGGCGCTGGAAGTCGCTGACCGTGAGGGCGCAGACATCGTGCTAGCCACCGACCCGGACGCTGACCGCATGGGTATCGCAGTCCGCGACAATGACGGCAAGATGGTCCAGTTCAACGGCAACCAGACAGGTGCAATGCTTACCTACTACATCCTCACACGTTGGAAGGAACTCGGAAAGCTCACCCCTGAAACGTATGTTGTCAAGACCATCGTGACCACTGAACTAATCACGGAAATCGCCAAGAGCTTCGGCGTGAAGATTTACAATGTCCTCACAGGCTTCAAATACATTGCGGAAGTCGTTAAACGTAACGAGAAGACCGGAGAATTCATCTGCGGCGGCGAGGAAAGCTACGGCTTCAATGTCGGCCAATATGTGCGTGACAAGGACGCCCAGATTGCTTGCTCTATGGTTGCTGAATGTGCGGCATGGGCTGCAGACCAGGGACTTACGCTTTATCAGCTGATGCAGAAGATTTACAAGGAATATGGTTACAGGAAAGAAGGCTTGACCTCACTTGTCCGCAAAGGCAAGTCCGGAGCTGAAGAAATCCAGCAGATCATGATGGATATGCGCCAGAACCCTCCTAAGGAACTCATCGGCTCTCCTGTAAACAAGGTGGTGGATTATCTGAAGACTGAGGAGACCGGACTTCCTTCATCAAATGTCCTCCAGTTCTTCGATGAGGCCGGTGACGTGGTTTCAGTACGTCCTTCAGGAACAGAACCTAAGATCAAGTTCTATTTCGGTGCGAAAGGCGATGATGCTGATGCCAAGATCGGAAAACTTAAAGAGCAGTTTATAAAATAGTCCTGCTTGATGGATTTAGAGCGTTATAATTCACTGATACAGTCTATCTTTCAGCGGTTTCCGTCGGTACAGACATCCTCTTTCAATGATGCGTACAAGCCCGGACTCCAGCATATGCTGGATTTCAATGCTGCGCTAGGGGGACCTGACAAGGCATTCCGCACGATTCATGTGGCCGGTACAAACGGCAAGGGATCTGTGGCGAACATGCTGGCATCTGTACTAGCCGGAACCGGGCTGAAAGTGGGACTATACACGTCGCCCCATATATTGGATTTCCGTGAGCGGATGCGTATTGTCAGTGGAAAACATACGGCGGAACTCGTTCAGAAAGAATATGTACAAGACTTTCTGGAGAAATGGTCAGACACGTTCGATAAGCTCGAATTGTCCTTTTTCGAGATTACTACTGGTCTGGCTTTCAAGTGGTTCGCTGATATGGACGTAGATGTGGCAGTTATTGAGGTCGGGCTGGGAGGAAGGTTGGACAGTACCAACATCATCACACCCGAGCTCAGTATCGTCACAAGTATCGGCCTGGATCATTGTGACCTCCTGGGCGATACATTGGCGAAAATCGCATTTGAAAAAGCGGGGATTTTCAAGCCCGGCGTTTCTGTCCTGATAGGGGAGACGCGGCCTGAAACCGAGCCTGTGTTCAGAGAGCATTTCGCCGAAATCAATGAAGCTGCACCGGGTGCGGCAACATTGACCTTTGCCGACGAAGTCGAACCGTCGTTGTGGTACATGCACGATGATATTCTTTCCAAAATGGATTTGCAGGGGGAATATCAGCGCAGGAACCTGCGGACGGTACTCGCGGCGGTTGATATCCTGCGTGGGCATTTCTTGGGAATGGAAGCGCCGGAAGTTGTTGATTCATTGATACATACGGCTGCGCGCATGGATTTTCACGGAAGATGGGAAAGACTGTCGACCAATCCTGACGTCATCTGTGACATCGGGCACAATGCACCTGCATTGAAATATAATTTCGGGCAACTGAACTCGTACCTGGAATCGGGGAAATATTCCTCATTGATAATGGTTTATGGCATCATGGCAGACAAAGACCTGGATGCGATAATGCCTCTGTTCCCGGAGAATGCCACATGGATTTTCACGACTCCGCATACGCGCAGGTCTGATTCTGCTGAGGATATAAAAGAAAGATACTCAGCGTATTGCGCAAGCTGCGGGCGTCCGGCCACGCGTCTCTATGTGCAGAACTCCGTAAAAGAAGCCGTGGCGATGGCATTGAAAACGGCCGCTGCCTATGGCGGTAACCCTCTGATTTACATAGGAGGATCCACGTTCGTGGTCTCCGAAGCTGTTCCTTGTTTCTGACTGTCTCAAGTTTGGCACTTTCGAAACTTGAGTCATGCAATGAATCCCAAACAGTTGCATTATAGAAACGGATATTGTAAAAACTGATTATGCCATGAAACGGAAGACATTGACACTGGTCTTTACAGGACTGATAACACTGATTTTAACCACATTGACTATGAACGCATTTCTCAGAAAAGACAAATCTCAGGCGACGGATGAGCAAGGCCATGTGCTGACCGGACTTTGGGCGGACTGGAACAAGGCCGTGCAGCAGGACAGGCCGAAACTTCAGGAGGAAATTCTTGCACAAATACGTGACAGGGCTATGGACCAGCGTATTGCGTGGGATTTCTATGATGCTTCGACACGATATGTGGAGGCAGTTACCGATCGGAACTGGAAGCTTGCAGACTCTCTGGCTGCTGAATTTGCAGACAATGTCAGGAAATTCGATGAACCGGTAGTCACCTTTACGTGGATGGGCAGACGTGGCGGCGATTCGCCTCTTGCCATCCTGAAATATGTCCAGGACCATGCCAAGTCATTGAAATCCAGCCGCAATGATGCTTTCTATCGCGTCGGGCTCTCCCGTTACGGCGGTCTCGGCGCGACTCTAGCCCCGTTTCTGCCGGAGTTTTATGCCAATGACTATGAGTATGCGCTTTGGCAGTTGCTTCCGTTCACTTCTTATCCGAATGTCAATGAGGGTGAAATTTATGCCGCATTGAAAGACTATGAACGGGATTCATATCCTTTGGGCGTATATCTGGAATATCTGGAAGCTAGTCTCAATTCCCTGGCACGTGATGCGAAACTGGCTGAACTGCAGAAATTTGCAGATAAATATGAGGGCAAGGCCGTTTCAATGTATGCCAAGGCGGATATTCTGAATTTCCGGTTCGCGGAAATGGAAAAATCAGGTGCCGGTTCAGCTGATTACGAGGTATTCTACAAGGAATGTCAGGACTTCGAAAAGGCAAGGAAGGCGTTCAATGGTGATGAGGCCAGGATTGTCGGGGGCTTGAATTCCGTCGGCGACATTGTCCGGGATCTGACGGATAAGAACATTGGACTGAGAGTTGAGGACGGGAAGATTATCGCCGTGCTGAAAAACCTCAAGTCGGTGCACCTGAGCATGGCGCCATCGTCGGTGAAATCTGCCGATGCAGTTATTGACCAGACGCTGAAAAATGAAAGATGCAGTTTCTATATTGCTGATACATTGACACTTGACTTGCCGCAGATAAACGACGGCGAGTATGAAATCAAGGCTGTTTCCGGCAAGGAGGAAGACTGTATCACTTTCCAGTCACGGAGAATTTCTTTTGCGGCCCGAACGGAAAACCGGGGCATCTGCGTTTATGCGGCTGACTATGAAACCGGAGAACCGATACGGAAAGCCGATATTGAACTCCGGAAATCCGGTAAGACTGTATCTGTATATAAAGATTTGAATTTCAATGGCTTTACGCCTCTTCCCGCGGAGATTGCGAAGCAGATGGACGCCACTTCCCGTTATACGTTGGTGTGCAGATTTACCGATGAAAATGGGTATCTTCATGAAAGCTGCGATGTCTCCATCTGGGGTAATTCACGCGTTGATGACGAGGCGGCATCTGAAAAGAAGACCCAATGCTGCAATATCTATATTGACCGCGGGGCGTACAATCCGGGCGATACCGTTGATTTCAAGGCGGTTATATATAAGACAGATTACGTGAACTTTGCGGAGACCGCTCCTGTCGACGAGAAATATAATGTTTCTTTGTTCAATGCCGAGGGCAAGAAGATTGATTCACGTACTCTTGCGACCAATGACTTCGGCTCCATTGCCGGACAATTCGCTCTTCCTTCAGACGGCAGGAACGGCTGGTATCAAATTACTGTAATCGCGGAATCGAACAAACTCGGTGGCGCCTTTACGAAATCTTTCCGCGTGGATGAGTTCGTGCTGCCTACTTTCGATGTCGCCTTCGATAAGACAGAGAAATTGTATTTTCCTGGTGATGAGATTGTTGCGGCCGGAAAGATTACCAGTTTCACGGGGCATGCCGTTTCATCGGACAATGCTGTCTATGAAGTGACGAGTTATGACAAGCTCATTGCCTCCGGAGCATTGGAAATTGCTGCTGACGGCACTTTCTCGGTGAAATTCCGTGCTGACGACAAATTTAATTGGTATCACTACAATGTGGCTGTAAAGATTACCGATGCGACAGGCGAGACTCACGAATACAACAAATCAATGTGGGTGACCGGCGGACTGGAGGTCAATGCGGAGTTGACCAATGAGTCGAATGGAAGAGTACGTTCAGTGAATGAGCGGGAAGGGCGGTTCTATGTAGACGCTCCTTCGATTCTGATGTCCGATGTCGCTGCCGTGAAACTTTCCGTGGAGTCAAGAGAAGGTGAGCCTGTTCCGGTCAAGATTACTTATATGCTTAGTAATGAGGCTGGTAAGGTGATGAAAGAGTCGTCGGCCCAGTCCGGTACATTGGAAAACATTGACATGAAAAATCTGCGCTCCGGCCTTTATGAATTGAAGGCTTCTGCGGCTGTGACCAGCGGCTCGGGGCGTGAATATTCGGATACGACGACATTGAAAATCCTTCTTTTGCGTGATACCGACAGCGTTCTGGATGCTCCGGTGAAGGATGTGATTGTTCCTGTTAAGGATGAGGTCAATGCAGGTGAACATGCGGAACTGCTTTTCGGAACTGCTGTCGGCGCCCCTGTATGGGCATTGGCGGAAGTCTTCGGTATGAATGCCAAGTTGCTGGAAACCAAGCTTGTAACGCTGTCCGGCACACGCGGTGAATCAGGTTCCCTGACACGTCTTTCTTTCGACTATAAAGACACATATCCTGACGCGATTTCTGTTCAGGTATTCTATTTCAAGAAATCCGGAATGGTTTCGGAAAATTATGAATTCCACAGAAAACGTGATTTGTTCAGCCTGCCTCTGGAGTTTGCAACATTCGAGGACAAGGCATGTCCGGCATCTGCTTATACGTTCAATATCAAGACTTTGCCTGGTGTGGAATGTCTGGCTGCCGTGTTTGACAAGAGTACGGAAATCATTGCACCGAATGTCTGGGATGTTTTCCGGAGGAACGAATTTCATGCGGCTCCGGTGAGCGTTTCTGCGGCACCGGGTTTTGTGAGGGGTGATTATTTCGTCGGGTATGGGCGCCGTTCCGACAAGCGCTTCAGCTATGCGATGGCTACCCGCTCGGCCGCGATGGATTGCCTGGAGGAATCTGAGGTGGTCTGCAACGAAAGTGCGGCAATAGCCGATGCCGGTGCCGACATTTCCGTGCCGATTCGTGAACGGTTTGCCAATGTGTTGGCATTCAAGCCTTTCCTGCGTTCCGACAAGGATGGGAACATCTCATTTTCGTTCAGCACTTCAGATAAACTTTCCACATACGTCGTTTCGCTTTATGCACATGACAGGAAGATGCACAATGCCGCTCTCCGTCGTGAGATGATGGTGACTATACCGTTGAAAGTCAATGTGGTAGAGCCGTCGTGCCTGTATTATGGCGACAAATATCGACTTGCGGCGTCGGTTTCTTCCGTGGTGGAGCACAATGTCTCGGGAACATTGACCCTGTCCGTTTATGCCGGTAAGGATTACAAGGCGTTGGAGGCTGCCGGTGCCAAGCCGCTTTCGGTGATGAATCGTAAGGTGACCGTTCCGGGAGGGGAGACCGTCAAGTCAATGTTCGATGTCAATGTCGCTGACCTTCTCGCTGGTGCAGCATTGCCTGCCGATCTAGGCTTCAAACTTGTGTTCAAGGCTGATGAAACTGCCGGCGTGAAATACTCTGACGGAATGTTTGTCAATGTTCCTGTGTATGCTGCTGTACAGACACTTACGGAATCTCATTCCGCTGTTCTCCATGCCGGTATGGATAAGGATTCCCTGACGGCGCAGCTGCGTGGCATGTTCGTGAATGTCGCGGTGGATGATGCAGAGGCTAAGGTAATCAGTATCATTGACATGATTCGCGATGCGATTCCTTCAAAAGTGGATCCTGCCGGCAAGGACGTGCTTTCGCTTTCGGAGGCAATGTATGTCCGCGGAGTTGCTGCACAGTTACGCGCGCTTTCACGCATGCCTTCTGATGTTGAAGCGGAAATGCCTGACAGTGAGTTGTTTGCAAAAGTGTTCGCTTGTCACAATGCAGGTGGAGGCTTTGCCTGGTTCGAGGGAATGAAGTCATCGCCTGTCATCACGGCGACGCTTCTTGAACGCTTCTCGAAGATGATAGCAGCCGGCTATCTGGATGCTTCTGCGCCGGTTTCCGCAGATGCGGCCTCATGTGCTGATGTGGATGCGGTGCTCCGTTCAGCTGTCCGTTATCTCGACAAGAGCCATTTCAGCACTCCGGCGCTCTGCCCGCTCTGGTGCGGTGCCGTCTCTGATGAACAATATATGTATGTCAGGTCAATGTTTGCTTCTGTTCCTTTCGAAGTGAAGCAGTTGACCGGATCTTTTGCCGGCAAGAGATTGGATGCTTTCCGGAAGGATGCGAAGGAATATCTCGTACCGAAGAAGGTGCGTGGCATGAATGGATATATTCTCGGCAAGGCGCGCAGGCTCAAGACATTGCGCAATCTTGCGGCTTCTGAAGAAGGCTGCCGTCTCGCTAAGGCGTGGGGGCTTGGCTGCTTCAATATTGACAAGAAACTGACGAAGTCATTGGAAGCGGATGTGGTTTCGCTTATGGAATATGCCGTGGAGCACAAGGACGGCGGCATGTATTATCCTAATGCGGTGATGCCTTTCCGCGGATTGCTTGAGAGCGAGGCTTATGCGCATTCGATGCTTTGCGATTTGCTTACGGATTATGCGCCTCATATCGCTGACGGCATCCGTCTGTGGCTTATGCTCCAGAAGGAAACCCAGCATTGGGATGCCGAACCTGCATTCGTGGATGCCGTCAATTCCGTGATGAACGGCAGTGCCGAGATCAAGTCTACGAGCGTGGTCGTGTTGACGAAGACTTATAACAAGCCTTTCGCGGAGATTGCCGCATCCGGCAACGGATTTACTCTCCAGAGGCGTTTCTTCCGTGAATCGGCTTCTGACTCAGGCAAGGTTGAAAAGGTGGAACTTGCTGAAGGTGAGATGCTTGATGTGGGTGACAAGGTGATTGCCGAGTATCGCATCCACAATGATGAGAATCGCAGTTTCGTAAGGCTGACGGTTCCGCGTGAAGCTGCCTTCCGTCCGGTGGACCAGCTTTCAGGCTACTATGGCTGGCGGATGGCCCCGCTTCGTGTCAATGATTGGTATTCGTTTGCTCCTCAGGGATATAGGAACGTTAAGGCTGACCGTACCGAGTATATGTTCGATTCTTATCCGGAGGAGAATACCGTGATTTCCGAGGCGTTCTTCGTGACCCAGGCCGGTGAATTTACGGCTCCCGTTCCGGTAATCGAGTCGCTCTATGCCCCTCATTATCGGGCCAATGATGCTTTCCGTGGAACTGTAAAGGTTAAGTAATCCTCTGCGCAATGTTGTTTTACAAGATTATAATATAGTATTAACAGGTATAAAGTAATTAAATAAATATGAAGTTAATTTTTAAATATTTTTTTATTTCTCTATTGTTCCTAAA
>ENA-ORNB01000773-ORNB01000773.1-human-gut-metagenome-genome-assembly--contig:-NODE-773-length-29480-cov-3.172031_pt1 | contig 29480 bp, 18 predicted proteins | sample MGYA00242112_ERZ509016 | MGnify/ENA primary metagenome ERZ509016 (study PRJEB26280, sample SAMEA2338705) | human gut metagenome | biome: human gut; feature: human-associated habitat; material: faeces...
AAGTTAGGTTAACCCACGACACTTAACATATAGCCTTTTCCACGAGAGCTTTCCACCTTAAGATTGGGAATAGGAGACAAATCCTCTTTAAGCCTTTTAGCCGTAGCGGTAAGAGCGTCTTTGGACACACTTCCATCCGGCCAGATTTCTTCTTTCAGCCGATCGGACTCAATGAAATATCCTTTATGTTCTAATAAAATACAAAACAGTTTCAGCCGTTGATTTGCCAATTCGATACGATGCCTATGATAATGCAATACGCCATGTGTTTCATCGAACAAGATATCTTCTGTTATTTGTATCATCTCTTTAGGTGCTTCTTGTAGCGGTAAGATATTTATCCTTGGTCTTTTCCATGTCAAGACAATAGCGATAACCCAGAGAATAACCATTGCCAGAATCCAAAATATATTTCGCAAAAACACTTCACCTACTATATAAAGGAAAGGAAATTGAACAAACGCTTGCAAAACGATCGTCCGATTCGCTCCAAAAACAATTTCTTTTAACGGTATGAAAGATCGATAAAAGGAAGTATCCGAAGAGCTACATTCCGTCTTATCCATAAAAGTATAACAAGTTACGGTCTGAGCCGGAATGAATTGTTCATGCAAGGATATATGGAAAATGCTATCCAACATAGTTACTTGAATAGGATTCTCCATAGACAAATAATGTTGAAGATAAAAATCAGCCTTTTCTCGTGGCGACATCTGACGTGCAATTTCCTTATTATTCTTAATACGCATGATCGTATCAGTTTGCCTAATCGTAATACTATCACTTTCTAACCAAGCTCCCCCTGTATAAGAGAAGCAAAATTCATCCCCTAGCTCTTTTATTCGTCGATCAGTATCTTCTTGAACTATCTGAAGGAATAAAATTTGAGATCTTTTCAACAAGTCAGATCGTACATTTTGATATGATTTGTAAAAAGAGAATAGGTAAGACGTTGTCGCTAAAACAATCACACCCCATATAAAACAAATTTTCCAATTTTGCTTTTTCATATTTACTCCACTAAATGATATGTAAAGATATGCCTTCTCTTTCTTTTTGAGAAACATTTCAAAAAAAAGTAGTACAAATACATGACTTTCTACCAATAAAACCCATTTTTATCATCTGTAAGCCACAAGTCAGCTAAAAAAATTGTCTATAAAAAGATATAGACCTATGTTTGCAACAAAATTATACGATATGAAACAACTAATCTCTAAAAGGACATATATAATTGCTTTTATTTGTGTCCTCTGTATGTCTTGTTTCTTACTGAAAGAAGAAAGACATAAATTTTCGGATCTAACATTCTCTAATATTGAAGCATTAGCCTCTGGAGAAAGTGGTGGCGCAGGATGTGCTGGCAGGGGATCGTTATATTGTAATGGAGGGTATTACAAATATCAATATTATAGTCTCAAATAACAGATTATGAATATCTACGTATACATAGTTCTATTAATAGGTAGTCTGGTATCCTGTTCGGAATCCTCACGGCACTTCCCCCGCTACGAGGATTTTCCCGATGAAAAGGCATTAAATGCGCAGGTTATCCACCTAGATACCGCCTTGTTCCGCTATCCTTTCCGGGTAGCGGTCAAGGATGGTATCGCTATTATCATGGACTTGCACAACGTAGATTATTTCTTCCATGCCTTCTCTTACCCCGAATGGGAATATATGACATCGTTTGGCAAACGAGGCGAGGGACCCGAGGAAATGGTATCGGCAGATTGCTTCCGGTTTATCTCCAAGGATTCTATCTGGACGCTCGATGCGAACAAAATGCGAACAACCCGGTGGAAGATTGAACAAAATATGAACAACATCATTTCCGTAGAAACGATCGATATGGACAAGCGGCTGGTTAGGGCATTGGACTTTTACCCGATGGAATCGGGCTTTTTAGTATCTGACTATCTCGGTGAATATAGACAAAAGTGGACAGACCGAGAAGGGAAATGGATTCACTCCGCTAATCAGATCCCAACCGAAAATAATTATGAAGACATCGCTCGCCCCGCATTGGCACAAGTGTGGCGAAGCTTCTTCGACTATAATCCCCAAAAAGGCGTCTTGGTCATGGCAACCCAACTAGGAGAAGCATTAGAAATATACAACTTCACAGATACTACACAAACCGTACGATACGGGCCTAATGGAGAACCTCAATTCGCAATCTCACGATCGGAGGGAATTCCAACCGGCATCATGGGATTCAGCGATGTTCATATCACAGACCATTTCATTTACGCCGTATTCCATGGTCGTAGCTTCAAAGATATCGAACAAGCCTACCTACGAGGGGAAGAGATGGAGGATGGAGGACGATATATCTATGTATTCGACCTCAAAGGAAACCCCGTCCGGAAATATGTGCTCGACCATGCCATTTACGGTATCAACGTAGATGAGGATACGGGGACGATCCTTGCCACGGATGTAAACAGCAACGATCCGATTCTTTCATTTAAAATATAACGACAAAATATCATGAAATACTTAAATCTAATCATACTATTATTATTCCTTCTAGCTTGCCAAGACAAGAAAAAAGACGAGATCAAGCATTTAGTATCCGAATGGCAAGGAAAAGAGATACGATTTCCGAAAGACATGGTCTTTACACGGTTTGCAACCGATACGGTAGACTTCACCCTACCAAAATCCCCCCACAAGGTGCTGGTTTTCGTGGATTCCATAGGATGTACCAGTTGCAAACTCCAACTGCACCGATGGAAAGAACTGATTCAATACACCGACTCCATTACCCAAGGAACGGTTCCATTCCTGTTTTTCTTCCAGTCCGATGATAAGAAAGAAATACGGTATCTATTGAAAAAAGACAATTTCGACAAACCTATCTGTCTGGATCAATCCGACAAGCTGAACGAACTAAATCATTTCCCAGCCGATGGGAGATTTCAAACCTTCCTATTGGATAAGGACAATAAGGTCGTAGTGATAGGAAATCCTATCCACAACCCGAATATCCAGGAGCTATACCTAAAAGAGATCACCGGAAAACAACCCGCTTCACAAATACAGACCACCGTGAAAGTGGAAGAGGCATCCATACAGCTAGGAACTATCCAAATGGGAGAAAGCAAAGAAGCTGTTTTCCGATTAACAAACACAGGAAATAACCCGTTAGTCATACTAGACGCGGCTACAACCTGCGGCTGTGCCAGCCCATCTTTCGACAAACATCCCGCCAAGCCGGGAGAGAGCCTTCAAGTAAGAGCCATCATGACACCGAAAGACAAAGGAGTCTTTGACGAGACGATTACCGTGAAATGCAATACGAATCAACTGATAAAATTAAACATTCGGGGGATGGCTCAATAAATAAAAGAGAAGGGAAAGCTTGCCGGATATATTGGAACGATCACAAGCAAGCCTCCCACCCCACTTTTACTCATGAAGCAGAAAGGAGGTGACACAAAAGTAGTAAATTAAATTGAAAGAGGGATTCGAGAATATCCTTATCTTGCAGAAGAATAGTAAGCAAGAGATTAAATTCTCAAAAACATAAACTATAAAAAAGAAATATCATGAGAAAAAAGATTTTAGGAATAGCCGTAATGACAGTCGTAGCAGTAGCTGCGGCATGGAACATCAACCAGAGTGAAAACGAGATTAAACTCTCTGATTTAGCGCTTGACAATGTGGAGGCATTGGCTAGTGGGGAAGGAGGAAGCGGCTGGTGGTGCTGTGGATACTGGGGAAATTGCAAATCAGATGGTGGTTCTTATATCCATGGTCTTTTTAGGGTAACTCCTTGCTAATACCCATAAAGAAGGGGGTGATGTCAAATTCACTATGACAAAACAAAATTTTGACATACCCCTCATCCTCTTTTTAACATCTATAACAATCAAAAAAAATGAAAAGTACAATAATCATTACACTTATTTTATCATCTCTATTTTCTTGTTCAAAAACAGAAAATAAAGGCAATGAATTTCCAGAAGAGATTCATCTCACAAATCCTATAACTGCTATTAACAAAGACTATCTTGGTCGTATAGAAGGCATACAAAGCAATGATTCTCTTTTGATCACATGGGATTATCACAGTGGGACATCATTCACTCTATTTAACAATAAAACCGGAAAATGTTATGGAAGATTCGGGAATATTGGTCAAGGACCAACAGAAGTACCTTTACCCTGTGGAGGATATATCATTGATGGACAATATAAAATCTTCAGTTGCTCAACTGGATTTATAGCCCAATATCCACTTGACTCTTTACAGATAGATATAAATAAAGATCCTCTCGTTTTATACAGAAAAGGATTTAATGACGATTTCTTCCTTTCTGCTATCGTCCCCGTAAATGATTCTTTATACCTAGGAGCCGGAGTATACAATTCTAGGGAGCAGTATGTATTGTTTAATAACAAGAGCCAAATTATAGATAGTAATGTATTAATATATAATGCGCACAACGAATTATTCGACAAGTCACAAAAAATACTATCCAATCAAGGTAGATTGACAAAGGCACCTAATGCTAACAAATATGCATATTTCGTCAGTAATTCCTCAAACATTGACATCTTTGAGGTTCAAGAAAATAAAATTAGACCTATAAAACTATTAAGAGAAAGAGACCCTCAATACACTCCCGCACAAGAAAACAATATGAGAATGGTCTTCCCCGACAGAAATAGCTCCATTGGATACATTGACATCACATCTTGCGATCAATATGTCTATGCACTACATTCTGAAAAAACGATCGAAAACGCATATAGTTCCAATATCATCTATGTATTTGATTGGAATGGAAATCCCGTAAAAAAATACAGTCTTCCTAAAGATGCATATTACATCACAGTAGACAATAGCGGAAAACACTTATACACAGCAATAAAAGATGATGATTTCGGCTGGAATATCGCTTCTTATAATATAAATCAATAAAATAATAACTAACTCAACTCATGAGAATATATACTCTTCTACTCCTTTCACTCATCCTATTAGGATTCATCGCTTGTACCGATAATCAAAAACAAGATGACAAAAGCATAACCTTCCAGCGAAGTGATTTCAAAGTCCGAAAATCACTATCCGGAAAAACTATTGAATTTGACAGTCTTATTTTACGACCTTCACAAATCCAATTATTCGACTCCTTCCTAGTTACTTGCAATCAAGGGGCGGAAAAACAATTCCACATCTTCAACCTCAATACGGCACATAAGGAAGGAGAATGTATCCCTGTAGGACAAGGGCCTAAAGAGATGATGACACCATGTTTCGTCAATCGGAACGATTCCGTAGTCATTTTTGATATGATGACCTCTACGATTTTCACTTACTCTATCCCGGAATTTACCAGTGGAAAAGAACCGGAATACGCCAGCCGTATCTCCCTAGATACAAAACCGCTATGGAGCAATATTCGAAGCTTGGGCAACGGGTTCTTAGGCGTATCCTATCAAGAGACGAGTCCTGGATTCCTTTTTGATCAAACAGGTAAGAAAACGATGGATTTCGGTACTTATCCTAAAACTGAGCAGGAGTATACTCCTGCCGAATTAATCAATGCGTTTCGGGCAGACCTAACCACCAACCGAAAAGAGAAGGTTGCAATCACTCACTACTTCACTGATTTAATTTGCATCTATAACGTGAACGGGACCTTGGAAAAACAATTACGGGGACCGGATCATTTCGCATCTGTTTTCAAAGAATTTAGGGATGGAGACATTATCGGAAGTAAAGCGAGCCCGCAAACTTATAGAGACGCTTTTTATAGTCCTGTAAACGTGGGGAATAGTTTATTTGTTCTTTATAATGGAAAAATGGTGACAGAGCCTAATTACAATATATTATGCAAAGAATTATTTGTAATCGGATGGGACGGTAGCCTTGAATGCCATTACACATTAGACCAAGGAGTCTCCTCCATCGCTGTAGACAATCAAAAACGGAAGATCTATGGTATCAGTGATGATCCGGAATATCATATCGTAGTGTTCGACTATTGATGACTGATATCCAAAGAATTTGGATTTAGGAAATGAGGCATAAACATAAAAGAATGGGAATAGAAAAACGTAAAATATACAAAACAAATATAAATCAGATGTTACGATATCTGACACTTATATTTTATGGGGTATTTGGTATTGGTTGCATATACGCATTCTTCCTCATCTTCTGTTTCAGCACGTTCAAAATCCCTTCCGATTCCATGGAGCCTCAACTCCAAACCGGAGATCAAGTATTAGTAAACAAATGGATAGCCGGACCTAGGTTATTCAATATTTTCGCATCTATGAAAGGGAAGCGGGTAGATATATACAGAGTACCCGGAGTCGGGCAAATCAAACGGAATGATATTCTCGTATTCAACTACCCGCATCCCTATTCATGGGAGCGGATCGAAATGCACATCATGCAATATTATATCAAACGCTGCCTCGGGTTACCGGGAGACTCCATCCGGATCGAACAGGGATTCTACCGAAACAACCATACAAAAGAGCCTTTGGGGAATGTGGAAAGTCAAGCGAACCTATCCAGACAAAAAGCGGATCGGATGCCGGACGGTGTCTACCGTTGTTTCCCTTTTGATTCTACATTCAATTGGAATGTTCATGATTTCGGTCCTTTGTATATCCCCCGAAAAGGGGATAGAATTACCGTGAATCAAACAAATTATAAGCTATACAAACAAATGATCGAGTGGGAATCAAAAGATTCCCTATCGTGGAAAGATAGTAAAGTTTATATAGGAGACAAACAGGTAAGACAATACCAGTTCCAAAGCAACTATTACTTCGTGGCCGGAGATAAGACAGAAAACTCTAGAGATTCCCGTTATCTCGGACTTATACCGGAGGAATTTATCGTAGGGGTAGCTTGGAAAGTGTGGAAATCCGTTGACCCTTACACGGGGGAATACAGAAAGGGACGTTTTTGGAAAAATATTCGAAACAATTGAAGAATTATGAATAAGCTTATTTTATATGTATGCGCTTGGATCTGTCTGCACTCTTGCGGTTTCTCAAAAAGTCAAGAAGAAAGTATGTTGGAATATGCGTTGTCGCAAGCCGGCGATAACAGGAAAGAGTTGGAATATGTCATCAAATACTATGAAGGGGATTCGTTAAAAAGAGAGGCCGCCCGCTTTTTGATACGCAATATGGTCTATCATTTCGGATATGAGAAGCGAGAGAGGGTATCAGACATCACCACCCTATCCTCGGACTATCTAATCCGTAATATCGAGCTGGCGTTTCAGGCGTGGCCCAAGCCCTGGAATAAATCGGTAAGTTTCGAGAATTTTTGCAGGTATATACTTCCCTACCGGGGGTTATACGAACAGCCCTCCGGTTTACGTGAGGAGCTGATGCGGACGTACCTCCCTTTGCTGGATAGTTCGCATATTGATAACACGTACGACGCGGCCGTGAGGTTACAAAAGATACTACGAACCCGAGTCACCTATCAAACGGAGATACCCATCCACTATCCAACCGCAGAGGAGATCCACCGGACAGGGGTTGGACGTTGTGATGGGGTAGTCTTGTATGGTATCCAGCTGATGCGTGCGGCCGGTATTCCCACTGTAGCGGAACATACGATCTGGACTCGTAGGAACGGGGAACATTATTGGTGCGCATTCTTAAACGAGGATGGGCGATTCCTACCTTTCGCTCCGGAGTACGAAGGCCCGGATTCCTTGATCTACAACCTAACCAAGCCGTTCTTGACCCCGGCCAAGGTTTACAGATACGGATTCGCCCCCTTACATCCGGTAACGACCGAGTCGACCGATGAATACCGTACGTTCTTAAAAAATCCGTTATTGACCGCTGTCACGGAGCAATACCTACCACCTGTCGCAGATATTCATACGACTTGCGACCTCCCGGTGAGATCAAAAAGAGCACCTATTTACCTCTGTACCTATAATCATGGTAACTGGAGGCCTTTCGCCATGAGCGAACGGATCGGCAACCGCTGTACCTTCCCGAAGATCGTAGGCGATGATGTGTTTATCATCGCCGAATATGACAAAGAGGCCTATGGCTCACTACGCTTCATCACATCCCCTTTCCATGTGAGCAATACGGGGATCATCACGAAAATTAAGCCCGATCCGGCCCGAACCGATTCCATCTTTATCGCCTCGGACAACCCGTATCAACAGCAAGTGCCGTATACACTCGCTTATTGGGAACAGGAACAGCAGTGTTTTAAAAACGGATATTTCCCGACAGACACGATACCCGGTGGCATCCTCATTCGCAAGATACCTAAAGGGAGTCTGTTGAAAGCGATGATCTCGCGACCGGAAAAGGCTGCGGAAGATCGTATCTTTTTGGTGGAAAACGGTACGGTAAAAAGATATTAACCATGAAAGAACTGTTGAAACTCGGCGTATATACCCTACTTGGGACACTTTTGCTAAGCGCCCCTTTCGCAGGATTGGGAATGCTATCCACACACTTGGTGACAGAGAAAACCTTTTGGATTCAACTAATCGCCCTGTTCTTATCCGCCGTGTCCCTACAAGGTTTGTGGTTGAATCCAAGCAAGGAGCTGTGCCCATGGACTTACGTGGATATCCTCCCCCTTTCCCTCTTGGGGCTTATCCTCCTCTCTTATCCCTACTCCATACACCCGGAGCCGGAAAAGCTCCTGTTTATCGGACAAATGGTTGTCTTGTGGTATCTGCTTCGGCAGGTACTCCATGAATGTCCGGTGCTCATAGGATATTTTTCAATGTTCTTTATCGCGACAGGCCTTATAGAAGCCATCTGGGGCTTCCGTCAATTACAGGGATGGGCCTATTCGAACCATTCCCTGTTTCGGCTGACCGGCTCTTTTTTCAATCCGGGGCCTTATTCCGGATATTTGGCGATCACATTACCGGTGGCTCTTGGCATCTTGCTGGAACAGTCCAAACAAAATATGCCCTATTACCTGTCCATGGGATGTATAGGCACAGCGATCGTTGTACTTCCTGCGGGAATGAGCCGATCGGCATGGATAGCGGTGGTCGTTTCTTGCGCCTGGGTATATGCCCTGTACCGCCTTGACAGGAAACAGGCAGCGACCAGACTGAGACAACACAAAAGGTGGTATATCATAGGCGGTATCCTAGGCGGCATATTGCTTCTTGGCGGGAGCGCATCACTCTATACATTAAAGAAAGATTCGGCGGACGGAAGGTTTCTGATGTGGAAGATCACGACGAAAGCGATACAAAAACAACCGATTACAGGTACCAGCCTAGGTGGGTTCCCTGCCGCTTACGCTGAAACACAAGCGGAATACATGGCTTCGGGAAAAGCGACTGAACAGGAAAAGTTGGTTGCCGGATGCCCGGAGTACGCATTTAATGAATACTTGCAGATTGGATTAGAACAGGGGTTAGTAGGATTAGCCCTATTTATAGGCTGGCTGTGGCTTCTATTTTATAAAGGAATAAAGAACAAAAGGTATGCTTGTTGCGGGGGATTGATGTCTCTGGCTATATTCGCCTTCTCTTCTTATCCATTGCAATTGCCGGAGTTTTGGGTAGTATTGATATTCCTAGGGGTGATGAGCGTAACACCGGACAAGGATGAGATCCGTGAGAACCAAGCCGAATCAAATGGCCATAGATGGGGCAAACAGATATTTTTTATGGGAATCGCTATCCTTGGAATTGGTTTGTTCTGGATGCAAAAAGATCATTATAAGGCTTATCAACAATGGAATAAGGCGCAAATGTTTTACAATAATAAAGCTTACGAAGCGGCCTTGGAGGTATATGAACCTTTGTACCCATTATTGAAGCATAAACCGGAATTCCTTTTCGAGGCCGCTCAATCTCTTAGCAAAACCGGACAATATGAGAAAGCGAATGAATATCTGGAGAGAGCTGTCTTATTAAGCTCCGATCCCATGCTTTATTACGTAATGGCTAAAAATGAGCAGTGTTTAGGTGAATACCGACAAGCGGAAAAGCACCTGTTACATGCCATTGATATTTTACCGGAACGTATCTATCCGTATTATCTGTTAATGAATCTTTATACGGAACCATCTTATTTTCAACCTGCAAAATTGAAAATGGCGATTGATTCCGTATTAACTAAGAAACCCAAAGTGGAAAGTTCCGCTATTAAAGAAATGAAAGAGAAAGCACGAAGTATGTTAAACAACACATCAATATGAATACAATATCCTTATTTTTATAGCAATTACGACTACATCGTAACAATAAATACTTATATTTGCGAATGATAAATTGTACAAACCGATCAATCATACGAGTATGAAATACTATAAATTGTTGACCTTTACGCTTTTATTCTGTTTAAGCGCATGCGGCGGAGAAAAGAAAGATACAGATACCACACAGGATTCCGTAGAAACCGTATTGCCGGATGAGGCGAACGAAGTCACGATCATGACATTGAAGCAAACGGAATTTAATCATGAGTTGATAAGCAATGGTAAATTATCCGCTCGCAAGTTGGTGGACTTACGGTTTGAGTCGGCGGAACCCATCGCCCGTATCTACGTGAAGAACGGAGACCGGGTAAACAAAGGACAGAAAATAGCGGAACTCGCCACTTTCCGGCTCCCGCAAAAAAAAGCGCAAGACAAAGACGCCCTCGAGAAAGCGAGGCTTGAATTTAAGGATGTATTGATCGGTCAAGGATATATGCTGGAAGACTCAGCAAAAGTCCCGCCCGCAACGCTCAACCTAGCACGGGTAAAAAGTGGATATGATCTGGCGCTCGCCCAATATCAACTTGCCCAATATGAGGAACAAAACGCGACGCTAATCGCACCTTTCGACGGTATTATCGCAAACCTTTTCGCTAAACAAGAGAACGTGGCGTCTACGACGGACGCATTCTGTACCGTTATCGATCCTCATAGTCTGGAAGCCTCTTTCACCGTATTGGAAAGTGAGTTGCCGCTTATCCAAAACGGAGATAAAGTGGAAGTTACCCCTTTCGCCACCACCAGCTTAAAGACTGAAGGACGTATATCCGAGATCAACCCGCTAGTGGATGAGAACGGGATGGTACAAGTGAAAGCGGCGGTAAACGACAAAGGTAAATTATTCGAAGGCATGAATGTACGGGTTAGCGTACAACGCTCGCTCGGGAAGCAATTGGTCGTACCTAAAACGGCTGTGGTATTACGTTCCGGAAAACAAGTCGTATTTACTTTAGTTGATGGGCACGCTTATTGGAACTACGTGCGCACCGGACTGGAAAACGCGGATAGTTATACCCTTTTGGAAGGATTGAAAGAAGGGGATGTCGTGATTACAAGCGGCAATATTAATCTGGCGCATGAGTCACCGGTCAAGGTAATTGAAAATTGAGAATTGAGAATTGAGAATTGAAAATTAGTTGCGTATGATTCGCTTCCTGCTACAACGTCCGATAGCGGTATTGATGGCTTTTACGGCCTGCTTTATCGTGGGGTTGGTGACTTATTTCACCATACCGGTCTCCTTATTGCCTGATATCGCCATACCTGAGATTACCGTTCAGATATCCGGACAAAATACATCCGCACGGGAATTGGAAAACACCGTCGTGAAGCCGGTCCGTTTGCAATTGATGCAAGTGGCAGGATTACGGGATATCCATAGCGAGACTCGTGATGGAGCGGGTATTATCCGCCTTAGCTTCGACTTTGGCACGAACACGGATCTTGCCTTTATAGAGGTCAATGAGAAAATAGACGCCGCCATGAATTACCTGCCCCGTGAGGTAGAACGTCCACGGGTAGTCAAGGCGAGCGCTACGGACATTCCGGTGTTTTGCCTCAACCTCACACTCAAGACAATTGAAAATGATGCCGCTTTCCTCGATCTTTGCCAATTCGCGGAAACAGTAATCAAACGAAGGATCGAACAGTTGCCGGAAGTCGCAATGGTGGATATCACGGGCATATTAGGACGGCAATTACAGATCGTACCGGATATGAAGCTCTTGGATATGGCTGATATTACGTTAAATGATTTGGAATCAGCCTTGTCTGCCAATAATATAGAGCCGGGAAGCATGACCGTACGGGATGGTTATTATGAGTACAATATCAAATTTTCTACCTTATTACGTACACCGGAAGACGTACAAAATATCTATATCCGTAAGAATGACCGGATCTTCCAGATAAAAGATCTGGCAAAAGTAGCTGTCGTACCGGAAAAAGAAACCGGCTTATCGCTAGCCAACGGGGAAAGGGCCGTTACATTAGCCGTTATCAAGCAAGCGGATGAGAATATGGACAATATGAAAGAGGCGCTTGCCGAGGTTACCGATTATTTCAAGTCTATTTACCCGGATATTGAATTTACGATCACAAGAAACCAGACCGAGTTATTGGATTATACGATCTCCAACCTCAAACAGAATCTATCGTTAGGTTTCTTATTTATCTGCATCGTAGCGATCCTTTTCCTCGGGGACGTAAAAAGCCCGGCGGTAATCGGACTAAGTATGGTAGTCAGTATCATCATTAGTTTCTTGTTCTTCTACCTTTTCAATATGTCCTTAAATATCATCTCCCTATCCGGATTAATTCTGGCATTGGGTATGATGATAGACAGCTCCATCATCGTGACGGAGAATATAGCGCAATACCGGGCAAAAGGAGATAATCTGGAAGAAGCGTGTATAAAAGGGACCACAGAAGTAATCACCCCCATGCTTAGTTCCACATTTACCACGATCGCCGTATTCGTTCCGCTGGTATTTATGAGTGGTATAGCGGGAGCGATTTTCTTCGATCAGGCGTTTGCTGTTACGGTTGGTTTAATGGTCTCTTATTTCACCGGAATCATGTTACTGCCTGTACTTTACAAATTAGTTTACAGCATACCGGAGATCAAGCATTCCTTTTTCAATCTGAAAATAAACAATTTGATCAAGGAGCATACGCTAGACCGATTCTATGACGGAGGGGTTGATTTCATATTCAGGCATAAAACCACTAGCCTACTATTTGTAGCTGTCACTATCCCCCTTTGCGCGATCCTATTCTATATGATCCCCAAAAGCCGGATGCCGGAAATCGATCAGAATGAGTTAATCGCACATGTTGAATGGAATGAGAACATCCATATTGATGAGAATAGAAAGAGAGTCACCGAATTATTTGGTGAGGCCGATCGGTTAGGTGCGCAACACACGGCCTATATCGGACAGCAACAATTCCTGCTAAACCGAGACAGGGAATTATCCATCTCGGAAGTAGAGCTTTATTTCAAGACAGAAGAGACCGATGCTATCGCTCCTTTACAACAAGAAATCTCCGCTTGGGTAAAGCGAAATTACCCGACAGCCGTATTATCGTTCTCTCCGCCGGAGACTGTGTTTGAGAAACTGTTCGTAACCGGTGAGGCCGATATCGTAGCCGAGTTCTATGCCCGTAACAAAGAACAAGCTCCGGATGCCCCTACTTTGCAAAAACTAGAGAAAACACTAGAGAGTAAGACCGGTCTCGCTCCCGTTGGCGTAGCTTTCGAGAATCAATTAAACATATCCATAGACCATCAAAAACTATTACTTTATAATATCTCCTATGAAGAGGTCTACCGGGTACTTAAGACGGCCTTCAAGGAAAATGAAGTCGCTACCTTACGCTCTTATCAACAGTATTTACCGATCACGCTAGCCGGAAACGAGCAAACGGTCGATCATATCCTACATAATACGTTAATCCGTACGCAACCGGACGAAAACCAAAAGACGAATCATGTCCCTCTTAGCGCAGTAACAAAAATTACTCCCGGAGAGGATTTGAAGGTACTCACCGCTGGAAAGAACGGGGAATATATTCCTTTTAGCTTCTATCAAGTAGAGAATGCAGAACAGTTAATGGAAAATATTCGGGAGCTCGTCCGCAGCGAATCCAAAGATAAGACGAATTGGGACATCGATTTCTCGGGAAGCTTCTTCTCGAACCAACAAATGCTGAATGAACTGGTCGTCATCTTGTTCATATCCATTCTCTTGATGTACTTTATCTTAGCGGCGCAATTCGAGAGCTTCTTGCAGCCCTTGATCGTCCTGCTGGAAATACCTATAGACGTAGCCGCCTCCTTACTGGTATTATGGATATGCGGGCATACCTTAAACCTGATGAGTGCTATCGGTATCGTGGTAACTTGCGGTATCATCATAAACGACTCTATCTTGAAACTGGACGCGATCAATGAGCTTCGGAAAGAAGGTGTACCCTTGATGGAAGCGATCCATGAGGCGGGTCGTCGCCGTCTGCGCCCGATTATCATGACCTCATTGACAACTATATTCGGTATGGTACCGCTACTATTCACCTTCGATATGGGAAGTGAGTTGCAAAAGCCACTCTCCATTGCCATGATCTCGGCGATGCTGATCGGTACGGCAGTCAGTTTATTTATTATTCCTTTGGTTTATTGGTTTATCTATAGGAGACATGCATTATGAAAAAAAGATACAAGAGGACATTCCTAGTTTTATATGCGTTCTGTTCGCTATTAGCCGGAGGAGTATCGGCCCAATCGCTCATCCTTTCCCTTGAGAAGACGATCTCATTGGCCGCCGATAGCTCGCTGGAGGCTTTTCGTACGAAAAACCTATTCTTGTCCGGCTACTGGGAGTTTCGTAATTACAAAGCGGAGCGACTGCCTAGTCTTACATTGAATATTACACCCGCCGAATATTACCGGGATATCACGAAACGATACGATTCAGAAAAAGACATTGACGAATACCGTAAGCAACAGTCCTTTTATGCGGGAGGAAACTTAAAGATCAAGCAGAACTTCGATATGCTGGGTGGTAGTTTCTTCGTGGACACGGATCTGGGGTATATGCGCTATTTCGGCTCGAATACTTATAATCAGTTCACCTCCGTTCCAATCCGTATCGGATACAGCCAAGATTTATTGGGATACAATCCTTTCCGGTGGGAGAAGAAGATAGAGCCTCTAAAATATGAGAAAGTAAAGAAAGAGTTGCTTTATAATATCGAGACCGTCAGCGAGCAAGCCACCACTTATTTTTTCTCTTTAGCCATGGCTCAAGTAGAATATGATATGGCCAAAGAAAATGTAGCGACAACCGATACGTTATACCGTACCGGCCAAGAGCGGCATAAGATCGCGGCTATTAGTCAAGCGGATTTACTAACACTCAAACTGGATGCGATCAATGCCCGCAATACGTTACAAAACGCCGATATAGCCTTGAAGCGAGCCATGTTCAGTCTGGCCTCGTATTTGAATTTCGATAAGAATACGGAGATACGGCTTCGGCTGCCGTCACGCCCCCATGATATGGATATTCCGGTGGATCAAGCATTGACGTTAGCCCGGGAGAATAACCCCAAGTTTCTGGAAGTGCGGCAAGAAGTGTTAGAGGCCGAGCAACAAGTGGATAAGACTAAAAAGGAAACCTTATTCAACGCTTCCTTGAATGCCAGTATCGGTTTCAATCAAGTAGCGACCCAGTTTAAGGAAGTCTACAAGAATCCGCTGCAGCAGGACTTGGTTTCGATATCTATCTCTATTCCCCTTATAGACTGGGGAGTACGGAAGGGTAAATACAATATAGCCAAAAGCAATCTAAATGTTACGCAAATATCCGCACGGCAGACGGAAGTCACATTGGAGGAAGACGTTATCATGACCGTCGGTGATTTCAATGTACAGCAAAACCTGATCGCCAGCGCCGAAGAGGCTTTGGATATCGCGATCATGGCCTATAACGAGACCAAGCAACGTTTCATGATCGGCAAAGCGGATATTAATAGCCTTACGCTCTCCTTGAACCGACAGCAGGAAGCGCAACGTAATTATATCACGGCCTTGCAAAATTATTGGTTGAGTTATTACAAAATACGTAAGCTCACCTTACATGATTTCGAGACAGGCATCTCATTAGCCAACGAATTTGATTACGAGCATGGGTTCTAAGCCGAACATATCATCCTTTACGATCATCGTCACCTTCCTTTGTATCGCATTGGCGGGGATCGCTTTCGTGCCTTTATTGCCGATCAAGCTATCTCCCTCCCGTACGTTGCCGAAGTTGAGTATCAGCTATAATATGCCCTCCAACTCAGCGAGGGTTATCGAGATGGAGGTAACCTCCCGTTTGGAGGCGATGCTTGCCCGTATCAAAGGAATCAAAGAGATCTCCTCGACCTCGGGAAACGGATGGGGAAGGATTACCTTGGAACTAGATAAACATACGAATATAGATGCCGCACGTTTTGAGGCATCAACAATTGTTAGGCAGACGTGGCCGGACCTTCCGGAAGAATTAAGTTATCCGATTTTAGAGATGAGCCGTCCGGACGACAAGGAATCACGCCCATTCATGAGTTATACCTTGAACGCTTCCGCTACCCCGATATTCATCCAGCGATTCGCCGAGGATCAGATAAAGCCCCGGCTTAGCAGCGTGCAAGGTATTTATCGTATCGATGTAAGCGGAGCGACCCCTATGGAATGGCGCTTGGAATACGATAGCCGCCAGCTACGGGATCTGGGGATCACGATAGAGGATATCCAATCGGCGATCAGCCAATATTACAAAAAAGAGTTCCTTGGAACCGCTAATATGGGACAAGGAGATACCGGCAAGGAATGGATTCGTCTGGCGTTAATGCCGGAAAAGATCACGAATGGGTTCGAACCATCGCATATCACCGTCGCAAACAAAGATGGTAGCTTAATCCGGCTGGATCAATTGATAAAGGTAACCCGGCAAGAAGAGGCCCCGCAAAGTTACTACCGGATCAATGGTTTAAACTCTATTTACCTGTCTATCCGTGCGGAAGAGACTGCCAACCAGTTGCAATTAGCCAAGAAAGTGAAGGAAGAAATGGAACATATCCGCACCTTGCTTCCTCCCGGTTACGAGATCCATACCAGTTACGACGCTACCGAATTTATCCAAGAAGAATTGGATAAAATCTACGTCCGTACAGGCTTGACCATCTTGATCCTCTTGCTCTTCGTTCTGCTGATTACCCGGAATGTACGTTATCTGTTCTTGATCATCATCAGTTTAAGTATCAATCTGTGTATAGCCGTTATCCTTTATTATTTATTAGGGTTGGAGATGCAATTGTACTCGCTGGCAGGTATCACGATCTCTCTCAGCTTGGTGATCGATAATACGATCGTGATGACTGATCACATCCGGCACCATCATGACCGGAAAGCATTCTTGTCTATTCTGGCGGCAACTTTGACGACTATGGGCGCCCTCGTGATCATCTTCTTCTTGGATGAGAAGATACGGTTGAATTTACAAGATTTCGCCGCTGTCGTGATCATTAATCTGGCCGTATCTTTGTTCATCGCGTTATTCTTGGTTCCGGCATTGATCGATAAGATGAATTTGCACCCGAAGAAAGCCGCTTCTTTTTCCCAAAAAGCTCGGAGTCATTGGAAACAACATCCGGTAGTCCGTCCGATACGGTCGTTCATACACCGTTTTCCAGTCTATTTCTCTCATTATTACCGGGCGCAGATCCGTTTCCTTTGCAATTGGAAAAAGCTGGCTTGTCTTATTCTAGTACTGGCTTTCGGACTACCGATATTTTTATTGCCGGAGAAGATCGAGCCGGAAGAGAAGGATCTATCCGCAAGGGACTCTTTGTGGATCGCCCGCTACAATGAATTCGCGGCGAAAGATATTTGGAAGGAAACGATAAAACCTATCGTCGATAAGAGTTTGGGAGGAACCTTGCGCCTATTTGTCCAAAAGGTATACGAGGGAAGTTATTTTACCCGGAATGAAGAAACGGTATTAAGTATCAGCGCTTCCATGCCGAACGGTACGACCCTTGATCAAATGAACCACTTGATCAACCGAATGGAGGCTTACTTGAGTACCTATAAGGAAATACGGCAGTTCCAGACCAGTATCTATAACGCACGTCAAGCCAGTATCAACGTCTATTTCACCCGTGAGAACGAGCGAAGTGGTTTCCCCTACACCTTGAAAAGCAGGGTGATTAGCAAAGCGTTGGAATTAGGTGGTGGAAGTTGGGGCGTATGGGGACTTATGGACCAAGGTTTCAGCAATGATGTCCGTGAGAACGCAGGTTCTTTCCGGATCGAGATGTACGGATATAATTATGACGAGCTATACGAATGGGCGGAGAAACTGCGGGAGAAATTGCTTACGTATCGCCGTATCAAGGAAGTATTGATCAATTCCGAGTTTTCTTGGTGGAAGGATGATTATCAGGAATTCTACTTCAACTTGAATAAATCCCGTATGGCGCAAGCGGATATATTGCCTATCGATTTATTCGCGTCTATCCGGCCTGTTTTCGGTAAAGATATCTACGCAGGTACCATCGTCGTTAATAACGAGACGGAAAAGCTAAAACTTTCTTCCCGCCAATCAAAGGAGTTCGATATCTGGAGTATGCAATATGTACCTCAAACCATCCGTGATAAATCCTATAAGTTGTCCGAACTCGCTATCGTCGAGAAAAGCCAGACCCCTCAACAGATAGCGAAAGTAAACCAGCAATACAGGCTCTGCCTGCAATATGAATATATCGGAGCTTCCTCACAAGGCGAGAAGATACAGAAAAGGGAACTTAGAGAGTTTAACAAGATCCTGCCTATGGGATATACGGCTAAAGCGGAAAAGAACTATTGGTCATGGGATCAGAAAGATAATAAACAATATGCGTTATTATTCTTGATCATCGTTATTATTTTCTTTACGACCAGTATCTTGTTTAATTCCTTGAAACAGCCGCTGGCGGTCATTTTTGTCATACCGATCTCTTATATCGGGGTATTCCTGACCTTCTATTGGTTCAAGCTAAACTTCGACCAAGGTGGATTCGCCTCCTTCGTTTTATTATGCGGTATCACGGTAAACGCCAGTATCTATATCTTAAACGAATATAACCAAATTCGGGAACGGATACCCGCTATTTCCCCAATCCGTGCTTATCTAAAGGCATGGAACGCCAAGATCACGCCGATTTTCCTAACCGTTATATCGACCATACTCGGATTTATCCCGTTCATGCTAGGCACCGATAAAGAAGCCTTTTGGTTCCCGCTCGCCGCCGGAACGATAGGCGGCCTTATCATGTCTATCCTAGGCATCTTCTTTTATTTACCGATATTTACGCTGAAAAAAGAACGGCATTAAACAGGAATACGTATCTTTAACGGATAAATCGTTAATCAAATTCATTAAACTTATGAGACACATAAATTATTTAGTATTGCTTCTGGTAGCTTGCTGCGTAGGTGCTTGCAGTTCCCCGAAAAATGATACGAAAGATGCTTATCCGATGTTCTGGACTTGGTTGGATTACCAGCCCGGAATGAATTTCGACTCCATCTGCACGATCATGAATGAGGCGGGGATAGACGGTGTCATGCTAAACGCCCCTACTCCGGATGATTATCGGGCCGCTATTCCCATCGCCCAAAAACATGGGATAGAGGTCTACGCTTGGCTATGGACGATGAATCCGGAACATGACCGGGACGCTATCTTAAAAGAACATCCCGAATGGTTCAGCGTAAACCGTTACGGACAAAGCTTGGCCGATACGACCGCTTACGTGGATTACTACAAATTTATGTGCCCTGCCTTACCCGAGGTACGGGAGTTTATCAAGAAGAAAATAGAGGCTTACTGCGAGGTAGAGGGTTTGAACGGTATCGCTATCGATTACAACCGTTTCGTGGACGTTATCCTGCCGACTACCCTTTGGCCGAAATACGGTATCGTGCAAGATCAAGAATATCCGCAATGGGATTTTGGCTATCACCCGGCTATGATCGAGAAGTTCAAGGCCGCTTACGGATATGATCCAAGGGAACAAGAAGATCCCTCGCAAGACGAGAAATGGCTTCAATTCCGTTGTGACCAGATTACCGAGGTAGCCAATATGATCGCCGACGTGGTTCACTCCTATGGAAAGAAAATGGCAGCCTCTCCTTTCCCAACCCCCAAGATGGCGTCCAAAATGGTTCGTCAAGACTGGGGTAAATGGAATCTGGACATTGTCTTCCCCATGGTATACCATAACTTCTACACGGAAGATATTAGTTTTATCTCAGACTGTATGATAGAGGATGTTCGGGATAAGAACCCGAAAACAACGCTTTACTGCGGCTTAATGGTTTCAGACGATATGCAAGCCAGCATGGACGCCGCGCTAAATCATGGGGCGGAAGGAATCTCTATCTTTACCGTATCCGCTTTACGCACTCCGGAAAGCCGTGCGATGTTCAAGGCTTACGCGGATAGTGTTCGTGCGGTTCGTGCCGAGAACAATGGGGTGAATCCGGCTTTATCCAAGAGTACCAAAGTAACGAATCCTTTCGAGAACATGGATATCTTGAACATGATAAACGCAAAGATCAAGGAGCTCGCCAACGTGCCTATTCCGAATATCGCCGATTATAAATTGGTGAACGAAAAAGGTGCCACGAAATACTACGAGGTCAAAGAGCTAAACACAGGAAAAACATTCTGCGTAGACTTTTACTTCTACGGAGGTATTCTTTCCGGATGGAATGTTACGGTTAAATAAGTACTTGATAATAGCTATTTTTATGCGGCCTACCTCGTAAATTCATGAGGTAGGCCGCACGCGTAAACACCCCTATTCCAGAACGCCGAAACAAACAATCACCTTTAACAAGAATACTTAATAAAGCCCGACGAGACGGCCTATTGGCAGATCATCAGCCCGAGACACCTCGCCTCATTGAAGGGAACTTGCCCTTATTACCGTCCGAACAAGAAAGTACGCTATGCCGCGGGATTCGTAAGCCTATTGGAGAGCTTGCCGCACAAACAGATGCTCTCCGTTATCCCGGGACTCATGAGGCACTTCAGCCGGCGTACTTACTACCGTGTCCGCAAGGGAGAAAGGCCGCTCTCACCCTCCGAGCAACAGGTCGTATTGAATGCGCTCAAACGCTGTGGGGTAAAAGAGCCAAAAGGTTTCGACGCTTATTTCTAGGAGTACGACTGGTAAACCAAGGAAGAGAGGCTTGTGCCACTACCCATGTTACGAACGTGCCAATAGCATGGCACATCATTGGCACCACAAAGTACTATTAATAAAGCAATTGGATTGATATCACGGAGTCACCTCCCAGCATTTCCATCCTTTGTTGGCACAGATATATACAATGTAGGAACGGACATGGTAGTACGGGAACTTCTCCTTGGTATCCTTGGCGTAGGCGAGTACTTGCGCCACGTCCTCGGGACGGGGATCGCTGAGCGCCAGCATGCGCTCAGCCTCCTTCGCCTTGAAATACTTGAATTCCACCAACCGATCATCCTTGTAATAGTCCGTACCGGGGATACCGGTCATCTCGAAATCCGAACGGCCCGCCGAATTGTTCTGCTCGATGGCGAACGTATAGTAGCTGCTCAGGTAACGGGAACAAAGCTCGAAGAAGGAGCAACGGATGAAATTCTCGTTGATCTTGTCGAACACCTGCGCCGGGAACTGCCCGAGGTATTGCTCGAAGTAGTTTTGTACCAGCGGCTCGCAACGTGAAACGCTCGTAAGTAGGCACATAGCGTTGGGCGTTTCCCTCTATATGATTCATCTCGTTGTAATAGTCCATGTAGATGCTGCGCATCGTAAGGTTGGGTAGCACCATGCGGTAATTATTCCGCAGCGTGGTCATACCCAGATAAAAGAGGCTGACCGGATAGAAGTTCTTGTCGAAGAATTTCCTCTTGTTGAACTTGCTCGACAGGTCGGAAACGTTATAGGATAACTCGTCGTCAATCACCAACGCATCCAGCATCTCCTTGGAGTTCTCTTGCGAGAGGGTCAAGCGACGGATCCAACCGATATCCGTACGCAGGTTCTCATCCACCAGCTCACTCGGGATCATACCATCCATCGTGGCGAAGTTCTTAAAGAAATAGGTCAAGATCGTGGAATTGAACAAAGGCTCCGCACCGGGACGGAAACGATAGCCGTCGTAGTTGTTCACGATCAGTTGCCAAAGTTCCTCAAAAGAGTCCTGCCCCGTGCCATACTTCTTCAACACGTATCCCAGATAAGCGCTCGCTTCCTCATACGTAAAACCAAGCATATCCAGAAACCTCGGATGCAAGGTCAAGATCTCCGCTATATTATACCCGCTGGTCAAATCATCCATCGTGACGGGAAGAACTCCCGCACAAAAGCAAGTACGCACACTCCCCTCGCCGATACCTTTCTTTATGACTTTGAAAAAGGTACGCAAGAAACTGTCCCTCGTGGTCACTTGCTCGTACAGCGGATCTTTATAGGCCGTCAGCAGTTGATTCGTGAAATTATCGTACTCATCGACCAATATATAAACCTTAGGGAGGCCGTGCTCGCGAACGTATCCCAAGACCTCCTCAAGCATCTGGGAAGCATCATCACGGCTAGAGAATTGAAAATCCTTGAACACGTCACGGTTATGCGTCACCATAATTTCCACCGGAGAACAGTTCAAGCGATTGAAGTTACGCTCCAGCCCCTCCATATCATCAGCCATAACCATGGCTGAGAAATCATAGCGCACGATCATATAACGATTATGCTCCTCCGTCGGGTGCTCCCCGATCCAAGTCCCGCCGAACAGTTCCTCGAACCGGTCGGCCTTGGTACGGTCGTAGTAACAAGCCAAGGTAGAGATAAACAGGCTTTTCCCGAAACGACGGGGACGCAAGAAGACTGGAGCCTTATAGTCTTCCAAGCCCGGAATGAAATCGGTCTTGTCCACATAGTAGAAATTGCGTTCCCGCATCTCTACAAAATCCGCTACCGCATAAGGAATCGTTATTCGTGCCATAAGCTTTCTTTTTTCTGATACAATACTACAAATTTAAGAAAATAACTTGTTCTTTCAAACAAAAGCCCTATCTTTGCCGAAATTTTGAAGAGAGAGCAGATGACAAACAAGACACATAAGGATAATCCGAAGTTCTATTCCGGTTATATGTCGGAGGTTGAGGCTCTTTTCTCTATTTTACGGGATTATAATTTGGTTATATAAGATGCGTTGGTTACTTTTACTAACGCATTTTTTTTGTGTCCATCGGTCCGGTGATATAATATAAAGGTATAATATTCTAAAATCATTATAATAAACAAAACAACCCAAATTACTATGTCGAAAAGTGATATCAAAAAGGTGATTGTTCTGGGCTCGGGTGCCCTGAAGATCGGACAGGCCGGGGAGTTTGACTACTCTGGTTCGCAAGCGTTAAAGGCTCTGAAAGAAGAAGGGATCAGTACCGTATTGCTAAATCCGAATATCTCGACTATCCAAACATCCGAGGGAGTAGCCGATAAGGTATATTTCTTGCCTATCACTCCTTACTTCGTTGAGGAAGTTATCAAAAAAGAACAACCGGACGGAATCCTATTGGCGTTTGGCGGGCAGACCGCTTTGAACTGCGGTACTCAACTTTACACCAGCGGCACGTTGGCTAAATATGGCGTGAAAGTATTGGGTACATCCGTTGAGGCTATCATGTACACCGAGGACCGTGACCTATTTGTTAAGAAACTGAACGAGATAGAAGTGAAGACCCCGATCAGCCAAGCCGTAGAAAGCATGGACGACGCCGTGGCTGCCGCTTATAAGATCGGTTTCCCCGTAATGATCCGTTCCGCTTACGCATTAGGTGGTATGGGCAGTGGTATCTGCAAGGACGAGGCCGAGCTTCGCACCTTGGCGGAAAGCGCTTTCGCTTACTCATCCCAGATCTTGGTCGAGGAATCTTTGAAGGGTTGGAAAGAGATCGAGTTCGAGGTGATCCGCGACAAGAACGACCATTGCTTCACGGTAGTGAGCATGGAGAACGTAGACCCGCTAGGCGTACACACCGGCGAGAGTATCGTAGTAGCTCCGACTTGCTCCTTGACCGAGAAAGAATTAGATTTATTGAAAGAACTTTCTACCAAGACGATCCGCCACTTAGGTATCGTGGGTGAATGTAATATCCAATACGCTTTCAACTCCGAGACTTGCGATTACCGCGTGATCGAGGTGAACGCTCGCTTGAGCCGTTCTTCCGCCTTGGCATCCAAGGCCAGCGGTTATCCATTGGCTTTCGTCGCCGCTAAGTTGGCGTTGGGCTACGGATTGGACGAGATCGGCGAGATGGGTACTCCGAACTCCGCGTACAAAGCGCCGGAGGTAGATTATATGATCGTGAAGATCCCGCGTTGGGACTTGACGAAGTTCGTGGGTGTCAGCCGCCAGATCGGTTCCAGCATGAAATCCGTCGGCGAGATCATGTCGATCGGTAAGAGCTTCGAGGAAATCATGCAGAAGGGTCTTCGTATGATCGGACAAGGAATGCATGGTTTCGTAGGTAACAACGATATCCATTTCGATAACTTGGACGAGGAGCTGGCGAACCCTACCGACTTGCGTATCTTCGCCGTGGCGCAAGCCTTGGAACAGGGATATAGCGTAGACAAGATCCATGAGTTGTCAAAGATCACACGCTGGTTCTTGGAGGGCTTGAAGAATATCGTGGATTACGCCAACGTATTGAAAGGTTACAACAAGATCGAGGATCTTCCGGAAGATGTATTGAAAGAGGCGAAACGCCTTGGTTTCTCAGACTTCCAGATCGCTCGTTACGTAGAGAACCCGGAAGGAAATATGGAGAAAGAGAATATCCGCGTACGCAACTTGCGTAAGAAAATGGGCATTCTCCCTACCGTGAAACGTATCAACACGATCGCTTCCGAACACCCGGAATTGACCAACTATCTATATATGACTTACGACGGCACGCCGCACGATATCACCTACTACCCGAATGAGAAGAGCGTGATTATCTTGGGGTCCGGAGCTTACCGTATCGGCTCGTCCGTTGAGTTCGACTGGTGTTCGGTGAATGCCGCCCAGACCGCTCGTAAGCTAGGTTATAAATCGATCATGATTAACTATAACCCGGAGACCGTATCTACCGACTACGATATGTGCGACCGTCTTTACTTCGACGAGCTTTCATTCGAGCGCGTGCTAGACGTGATCGATCTGGAATTGCCGAAGGGCGTGATCGTCTCCGTAGGTGGACAGATCCCGAACAACTTGGCGATGAAACTGTACCGCCAGAATGTTCCGGTATTGGGTACTTCCCCGCTATCGATCGACCGTGCCGAGAACCGTCATAAATTCTCCGCAATGTTGGATTCGCTAGGTATCGACCAACCTCGTTGGGCAGAGCTTACCAGCATGGAAGAGATCGATGCGTTTATCGAGAAAGTAGGTTTCCCGATCTTGATCCGTCCGTCTTACGTATTGTCCGGAGCGGCGATGAACGTTTGCCATACGAAAGAGCAGATGATCGAGTTCTTGGATTTGGCCGCTAAGGTTTCCAAGGAATATCCGGTGGTCGTATCCGAGTTCATGCAAGGAACGAAAGAGATCGAGTTCGACGCTGTCGCTATGAATGGCGAGGTGGTTGAGTACGCGATCTCCGAGCATATCGAGTTCGCCGGTGTTCACTCCGGTGACGCTACCTTGGTGTTCCCGGCTCAGAAGATTTACTTCGAGACAGCCCGCCGCATCAAGAAAGTAAGCAAGATGATCGCGAAGGAGTTAAATATCAGCGGTCCGTTCAATATCCAGTTCTTGGCGAAGAATAACTTCGTGAAAGTAATCGAATGTAACTTACGTGCCTCACGTAGTTTCCCGTTTGTATCTAAGGTATTGAAACGCAACTTTATCGAGACGGCTACCCGCATCATGCTGGACGCTCCGTATACGAAACCGGATAAGAGCGCGTTCGATATCGACTGGATCGGAATCAAGGCTTCCCAGTTCTCATTCGCCCGTTTGCACAAGGCAGACCCTGTATTAGGTGTGGACATGAGCTCCACCGGCGAGGTAGGTTGTATCGGCGACGATTTCAACGAGGCTTTGCTTTCCGCCATGATCGCCGTAGGCAACAGTATTCCTAAGAAGAACATTTTAGTTTCTTCCGGCGCAGCTAAGAGCAAGGTCGATTTATTGGAGCCTTGTCGCATGCTGGATGCCAAGGGTTACACGATCTATGGTACGCACGGAACCGCCAAGTTCCTGAACGATAACGGAATCAAGGCAACCGCCGTTTGCTGGCCGGATGAGGAAGGTGATTTGAACATCATGGATATGTTCAGCAATCACGCTTTCGAATTGGTAGTAAATATCCCGAAAGATCATAGCAAACGTGAGTTGACCAATGGCTATAAGATCCGCCGTGCGGCGATCGATCATAACATTCCATTGATCACGAACGCCCGTCTGGCCAGCGCCTTTATCGACGCTTTCTGCAATATGAACGTAGAAGATATTCAGATTAAGAGCTGGCAGGAGTACAAATAATCAAAATTTGATTATATTTGCATGCGTGTAATAGAAAGAGACAAGGCTTTATGCCTTGTCTCTATAGTTTAAAGACCATGTACAGACGGCTACCTTTTATCATATTATTATCTATACTGGCGGTTTTCGCCTTGCGTGCGTCTGTGGTCGCTCCCTCTATCCTCGTACAAAATTATTCCGTAGACGATTACAAGGCTAGTTGCCAAAATTGGGATTTAGCGGTTTCCTATCATGGCATCTTATATGTAGCTAATAATTCCGGTCTGGTTACTTTTGACGGGAATACATGGAACACATATCCATTACCGGATAAAGCCCCTATTTATAAAGTATCTTTCCAGAACGATTCTATCTATACCCAAGGCAAATCATCGTTAGGCTATTGGCTATACGACAAACTCGGGAATCTGGAATACCATCCGATCGATACGCTCCCGTCATATATAAATTTCGATGATCCCGAAACTAATTACACGATCCCGAAAGAAATCGAGGAAAAGCACCCTACTTCTTTCGCTAGCGCCGGAGGTCTCAATTTTACGGGAACATCTACGTCCGGTATTTATATCACCAACGACGAAGGGGAGATCTTTCAACATCTCAACATCAATAATCAGTTACAAGATAATATCGTACGTTCCATCTGCGTACAGGATAATAACTTAATCTGGGTCGCCTTGGATAATGGTATCTCCCAAATAGATATCAATCCTCCCATCGCCATGTTAGGTAAAAGAAGCCAGATCGGAAAGTTGGAAGACGTTGTAAAAGAGGATAACCGCCTCTATATCCGGACAAATCTCGGCTACTTCAGCCGGAGCCTGATGTTTGGTGATAAGTTTACCCCGATATCCGATGAGATCGGACGTTCATATATCCATCCGGATACGGCAGACAATCATTTATCGGTAAGCACTTTATTTAAGAATAAAGATGTATTGGGCGTATTCGCCAACGCAGAAAGTATTTACCCGGTTCCAGACAATTTGTATTGGCTCACGATCCAGAATGAGGCCGGACTCTTCCATCGGGAAAACGGTACAGGAACTTTAAAATGCCGGATCCTATTCGATAATTACGATCTGAATCTGGTGACCAACGGCAAACGGATCATCCCCTTGAATGATTCTCTTGATTTGGTATCCGCCATGCAAGGAACCCTATTAATCAACACCCGCCAATTAATAGAGGGAAGCCTAGGAGGATTGACGATGCCACGGTTTATGCGCATCGAGTATCAAGATCAAGAAGGTACACATTATTTATATCCGGACACGCAAAGAATCGACCTGCCCCATAACTTCCAAGAACTCTCGCTATACATCGGGACAACGGTATTCACCCCTAATCACCAAATCAGTTATAAGCTGGAAGGGGTATCCGCCGATTGGTCTTCTTGGCAGAAAGACGGCAAAATTACCTTCTTACAACTTCCGGAAGGAACTTATGAGCTAAGGGTACGTAAATATGTAACCCGGGGTCCGTTTCCCGAGATCACGATGCAAATCACGGTGCGCCCTCCTTGGTATAATACCGTATGGGCCTATTTGATCTACGTCGCTTTGATATGGTTCGCCATTCAAGAAGGGCTTCGGTACCATTTAAGGAATTTGCGGAAAAAAGAACAAGAAAAGCTGGAGGCAGAGCGACAAGCCGAACTGCAAAGGCTTCAACAAATGAAAAGCGAGATGCTGGAAACGGAGTTGCAAAACAAAAACAATGAGCTTACTCTCCAGACAACAGCTTTGGTAAAAAGAAACGAGGCAATCCAAGCTTTGTTGGAAGAACTGGATAAGCAGAAAGAGACATTGGGTGACCGATATCCCAATAAGTTATATACCCGTTTACGTTCCTTGATCGAATCTACCTTGAACGATCAAGCGGATTGGGTGCAGTTCGAGACCTATTTTAATAGCGCCCACCAGAATTTCATGGATCGTTTACGCCAGCAATACGCAGATATAACGGCAGGCGATTTGCGCATTTGTTGCTTACTCCGCATGAACCTTTCCACGAAGGAAATCGCGTCGTTAATGAATGTATCCGTACGGGCTATCGAGTTAAGAAGATACCGCTTAAGAAAGCGATTAGCCCTTGATGGGGATACGAATCTTGTCGATTTCCTGATGAACTACTAAAAATATTTTCCGAGAATCTCACCAGAACGCCCGACGGGTTGGTTATACGTCCTCAAATTGCACATGGCTACCGGAGGGGAAGAAAGCTACAAGATCGTATTGAAGTAAAAAATTCTTCCCGAAAATGATCTCTCGACAAACTCAACATCTAACATGAATAATTTATTCCGGGAAATTTTCACATGGAAATCATTACACTATCAATATATATATATATATATATTTGTATTCAAACTTTTGTTTCACTTAAATTTAATGATGTATGGGAAAGAGATTTTTTAAATTCACGGCGTTAATCAGTTTGATCTTTTTCGCTATAAACGTAGATGTTTTAGCAGAAGGTGACAGTGATGATCATGCTTGCCCGGATGGCGACCAAGGCCCAGTCATAAGCTGCGGCAGATATGAGGGGACTTGCTGGAATGTAGATTGGATAAGTGGTATTTATTATGTGCATTGTTATTTCTCAGGAATGCAAGAACATCATTGTTATCCAGATTAAAAAGCATGAAAAGTATCATCTATTATTTTTCGATGATATCCATATTTTTCTTTCTTTCTTGTACGGGATGGAAAGATAAGAAAAATATGGAATCAGATATCATCACCGTGAATTTGGACGAGCGAGACGCGATCTCCACTAAAGATCTATTTTCTGAGATCCAACTCATTCCGTTAGAGACAACGCCAGAATCGCTGATCCGTAATATAACCCAAATCAAGTTTTTTGAGGATCGATATTATATTCACGATTATTCGAGATCCCAAATCTTTGTTTTCGATAGGGAGGGACATTTCCAATTCGCGCTTAACGAGAAAGGAAACGGCCCGGGTGAGTATTTAAACTTAACAGATTTCGCGATCGATACGACCCGCAGGAACCTTGTAGTACTTTGCGCCGTCAGCAACGCTCTCTTTTTCTATGATCTAGGGGGCAAGTTCATCGAGAAAAAGAAACTTCCTGAAATAGCGG
>ENA-ORNB01000787-ORNB01000787.1-human-gut-metagenome-genome-assembly--contig:-NODE-787-length-28698-cov-5.411863_pt1 | contig 28698 bp, 25 predicted proteins | sample MGYA00242112_ERZ509016 | MGnify/ENA primary metagenome ERZ509016 (study PRJEB26280, sample SAMEA2338705) | human gut metagenome | biome: human gut; feature: human-associated habitat; material: faeces...
CGTTCCGCAGACCCCCGGCGAGGGGCAGGTTGGCTTCCCGCAGACCGATGAGGAGTCCGTACAGCCTGACGCGCCGCCGGAAAGCTCCCCGGTAACGCGGGAGTTCTTCCAGACCCAGGAGCCGGAGGAGCAGTCCGCAAAGCCTGAGCGCCCTGACGTTCCGCAGACCCCCGGCGAGGGGCAGGTTGGCTTCCCGCAGACCGATGAGGAGCCCGTACAGCCTGACGCGCCGACGGAAAGCTCCATCGCCGAGGACGGCAGCTACACCACCAAGGAGGACGTCGCGCTGTATATCCACACCTACGGGAAGCTGCCGCAGAACTTCATCACGAAGAAGCAGGCGCGGGAGCTTGGCTGGGGCGGTGGTTCCCTGGAGCCATACGCGCCGGGCATGTGCATAGGCGGCGACCGGTTCGGGAATTACGAGGGTCTGCTGCCGGAGGGTCACAGCTATACCGAGTGCGACGTAAACACGCTGGGAGCCTCCAGCCGCGGCGCGGAGCGGATAATATTCTCATCGGACGGGCTGATATACTACACCGGCGACCACTACGCGAGCTTCACATTATTATACGGAGAGGAATAAACCATGAAAACACTTATCATCGACGCTGCCTCCATCGACAGCATGTACACTATCCACGACAGATTCATTGCCGCGTTCGATTTCGCGGAGTGCTACGGCGAGACCCTGGATTCGCTGCACGATTACCTCTGTGAGATAAATAAGTTCGACGCCCACGTGAAAATACTGAATAATTCCAGGCTCGAGGAAGCAGTAGGCGCGAAGGAAGCCGCCGCGCTCCGCAGAGTGCTGACCGACACCGAGGCAGAGAATCCCAGGTTCACAGTTGAGTTCGTTGACTGATCAGGAAATAAAAAACTAACTGCGCCTTTATGGGCGCAGTTTTCCTTTTTGACCGTGCTATAATATGTATCAGCAAATGCGCAGAATAAATCACAAAGGAGCGTTATTAATGGCAGACAAGGACACCAGCGCACAGCGGCTCAAGCTGCTTTATCTGCGGGATATTTTCCAGAAATTCACCAGCGAGACCGAAGCCCTGACCAGAAACCAGATAACCGACATTCTCTCGGACTACGGGATAGCCGAGGGCCGCAAGGCGTTTTCCGAGGACGTGGAGGCGCTGCAAAAATACGGCATGGATATCCGCATGACGATGGGCAGGACGGCTTCCTACCAACTTATGACGAGGGATTTCGAGCTCGCCGAGCTGAAGCTCCTCGCTGACGCGGTAAGCTCCGCGAAGCTGCTTTCCGAAAGCCAGTCGGCGGCGCTGCTCAAGAAGCTCTCCACCCTGTGCAGCGACAAGGAAGCCGCACAGATAAAGCGCACGGTGTACGTCTCCGGGAGGGTCCGGCAGAACTCCAACAAAGCGGTGCTTTACAACGTGGATACTATCCAGCGGGCGATATCGTCGGCTCCGAAGAAGAAAATATCCTTCCGGTACTTTGAGTACGACATGCGCAAGAACAAAAAATACCGCGACGAAGCGCGGGTGTGCACGCCCTACGCCCTGGTGTGGGACAACGACCACTACTACCTCGTGGCGTGGAACGACCACCGCGGGACCTACTCAAACTTCCGCGTAGACCGCATGGAGAAGGTCGAGATAATCGACGAACCCGCGCGCCGCGCCGACCCACATTTCGACCTTGAGGACTACATACTGACCCACGTTTCAATGTTCAGCGGCGAGGAATCCGACGTGGTGCTGCGCTGCGACAAATCCCTCGTCAATGCGGTTCTGGACAGGTTCGGCATGGGTGTGCGGATAGTTCCGGCGAATGACGGCGAGAGCTTCACGGTGTACGCCCCGGTGGTCGCTAAGGAGCCGTTTTTCGGGTGGGTGTTCCAGTTCGGCGGCAAGGCCGAGATAATCGAACCGGAGAGTATCCGCAGCGAGTACCTCGCAATGCTGGACAAAGTCCGCGCAGGTGCCGGGGAGGCTTGACGGAGTTCCGGGCGCACTCCTGATGGAATGCGCCCGGAAAATTATTTGGCTGACTGCTCCGGAGCGCGGCGGCAGTTCTCGAGAAGATCCCTTAGCTGCGCTATCGGAACGAAGAACGGCTTTTCGCTGTCGTTCTCCATCTCAATTACCATGAGCGCCTTCGCACCCCAGTCGTTGAGGGTTATCCGGCGTACCGTGGAGGCTTTGTCCGACTTGGTGTTGATCGACTTCAGCAGGTCATTCATGCGGACGAAGCCGTGTATCCTGCCGCTGCTGCTCGTCCTGAAGGACAGCTTCTTTGCAAAGGGTCTCTCAATGTCGATTATTACCTTTATCTCGGTTATGCCGCCGGGCAGGTCCGCCTCCGTGCGGTGCACCGTGCGGAACATCTTCACCGGAATGTAATCCTCCAGCTTCACCGTGGGAGCGTCTGCGTAGTGCTGTGAATTAGCCATGCTTCATCGATCCTTCCTTTTAAAGAGTTGCGTCTACCTCGGCGAGGACCTCGTCAAGCTTCACCATCTCCTCGCGGAGCTGCTCCGGAGTGATGATGAGCGGCGGGCATACAAGTATCATGTTCTCGTGGGAGTAGGTCATGAACTTCTTCGCCTTGAGCTTTCCGATGATGCCGCCCATTACTCCGAGCTTGTCGCCGCCGTAGGGCACCAGAGGTTCCCTTGTCGCCTTGTCCTTTACCAGCTCCACTGCGGAGAACAGACCGATGTAGCGCACGTCGCCGACGCACTTGTGCTTTGCCTTGAGTTCCTCAAGTATCTCGCCCAGCACCTTGCCGCTCTTATTTACGTTGCCCAGAATATCGTTGTCCTTGTAGTAGTTCAGGCAGGCAACGCCGGCTGCGCATGCGAGGGGGTGTCCGCTGTAGGTCAGGCCGCACTGCAATACATTGTCGTCGAAGTAGTCCGCGATCTTCCTGCTGACCGCAACGCCGCCGAGCTGAACGTAGCCGCAGGTAACGCCCTTCGCGAAGCTTACGATATCGGGCTTTACGCCGAAATTCTCAAACGCGAACATCTTGCCGGTGCGCCCGAATCCCGCCATTACCTCGTCGCAGATCATCATGATTCCGAACTCGTCGCAGATCCTGCGCACGCCCGCAAGGTAGCCCTCCGGCGGAATGATGATGCCGTTGGAGCCGGTGATGGTCTCCATTACGATCGCCGCTACGGTGTCGGGTCCCTCATAGATCACCTGCTCGCGGAGCTTGTTAACGTAGTACTCGCTGTACTCCTTCTCGCTTGCGAACGGGAGGTTGTCGCGGTACATGTACGGATCGAAGAACTTCACGAAGCCGGGGATACCAGGCTCCAGCGGATACCTTCTCGGCTCGCCGGTGAGGTTGCCAGCGCCGAATGTGGAGCCATGGTAGCTTCTGTAGCGGGAGAACACCTTTTTCCTTCCGGTGTACATTCTCGCCATCTTGATGGCGTTCTCGTTTGCGTCGGCGCCGCCGTTGGTGAAGAACACCTTCGCGATGTTGTCCGGCATGAGGTCAACGACCATCTCGGCGAGCTTCGAGCGGCTCTCGCAGGCGTAGCTCGGGCCGACGAAGCAGAACTTCTCCGCCTGCTCCTTGATGGCGTCGATGATGGGGCGGCAGCCGAAGCCCACGTTCAGGTTGACGAGCTGGCTGGACATATCGGTGTATCTGCTGCCGTCGTAGTCCCAGAAGTAGATACCCTCGCCCTTTTCCACGGCGATGGGGTTCAGCCCCTTCTGCTTTGACCATGACTGTAAATTGTACTTGGTGTGGTTGGTTTTGATCTCAGTTGCATTCATAAGAATCGTCCTCCATTATCAGCTTTGAGTTTTCCATGTTGAGCAGTTCCCTCGCCCGGAAAGCCAGAAGCAGATTCATTTTATCCTCGTCGCTGAAGCTGCTGCCCAGAAGTTCGCGGATCTGTTTGAGCTTGTAGTTCACCGTGTTCCGGTGAACGCCGAAGATATCCGCGACCTCCTTCACGCTGCAGTCGTTCTCGAAGTAGCAGCGCAGCAGATCGGCGCAGTCGGTGTTGTTCTTGGCGTCGTAGTCTAGCAGCTTGCCGATGGTGCTGTCCACGTAGTCCGAGAGGATACGGGAGCTTTCCACGCCGAAAAGCAGCTTGTAAACGCCGATGTCGCGATAGTGCATTACCGGAGCCTTCTTCATCACGGCGAGCCTCATCGCGGAGACCGCCTCGCGGTAGCAGGAATGTATCCCGTCGTACCCCAGCCCGTTGTCTGAAATGCCGATGTGAACTCCCGCAGGCTCGGAGCAGTTCTCGCTCACCGCGGCTGCAAGCTGTTCGGCGAGCCTCCCCGCCTCCTGCGGAGTGATATGCTGCCGCACTATCACAAGGTAGTTCTCCTGTATGAATATGCAGGAGGGATACTGCTGGCTTGCGCATATCTTCCGCACCAGGAACCGCATGCCGCGCCACTCGTCGCCGCTCCCCGGCTTGTCGGGGTGGGAGAGCTGCGCCGCAAGCAGCGTGTAGCTCACCATGTCGTGGAAGCCCCGGCGCTCCAGCACCGGCGCGTACTCGTCGCGGTTTCCCGGCGCGAAGAACAGGTTGCGGAACGCTCCGGCAAGGCTGGTTTCGCTCTCCTCGTTGGAAATGATCCGGTGGCAGAAATCGTATGTCAGGTCGATGAGCCTCACCGACCACGGCACCACGAACAGCGGGAGCGCATTGCACTCGCAGTATTCCATGACGTCCTTCGGAACGGCGTTTATGTACGGTCCGATATTCACGACTACGCCCGCCGCGTTCTTGTCCTTGAGCTGCCGCACGAAATCCAGCAGCCAGCCGCTGCCCTTGTGACCGATACCGGTAGTGAACACCAGCTCGTTTCCGTGCATGAAGTCCGGAACCTCGCTGTCCTCAACGATGTGCACCCAGCGGACGAAATTATCCATTCCCGCCCTGCCTGCGATGAGCTTCATGCCGTAGGTCTTTTCAGCGTTCGCGCATATTCTTGCAAGTGTGATCGCCATAAACGCCCTCCTCTCCGATCATCTTCCGGGCTTCTTCACCCGTTTGCTGTGGGTTATCGAGCCGGTCGGGCAGACCAGCGTACACAGCAGGCAGCCCACGCAGTTCCCGCCGGTGAGGTGCGGCTTTCTGTCCGCGCCCATCGCGATCGCCTGGTGTCCGCCGTCCATGCAGGAGATGTAGCATCTTCCGCAGCCGACGCAGCTTTCCCGGTCAAACACCGGATAGACCACCGTGCTGCGGTCGAGGTCGTCCGCCGGAACTATGTTCGCGAGCGCCGAACCTGTAAGCTCGCTCAGCCGTGACATTCCGTGCGCCGCCAGATAAGCCCTCGTTCCCGAGATAAGGTCGTCGATTATCCGGTAGCCGTACTGCATTACCGCTGTGGTTATCTGGATATTCTCACAGCCCAGCGCGATGAACTCCAGCGCGTCATGCCAGCTCTCTATGCCGCCGATACCGCTCAGCGGCGTCCCGGAAAGCTCCGGACAGACCGCCATATCGTGAATGAACCGCAGCGCTATCGGCTTCACAGCCTTTCCGGAGTACCCCGAAACGGAGCACTTCCCGTTAACGCCCGGGCAGGAGACCATCGAATCCAGATCGACGCGCGTCAGGCTCTTTACCGTGTTTATCGCGGCTATGCCGTCCGCGCCGCCTTCCTTCGCGGCTGTCGCGGGGACTTCCATGTTGCCGATGTTCGGGGTCATCTTCGCCAGCACCGGGAGCTTCGTTCCGCGCTTTGCCGCGGCGGTGTAGGCTCTCACAAGCTCCGGATTCTGCCCGACGTCGCTGCCCAGCCCCTCCCCCACCATCTGCGGGCAGGAGAAGTTGCACTCGATGATGTCGCAGCCCGCCTCCTCGGATAGCCTTGCAAGCTCCGTCCATTCCTCCTCGGTGCTGCCCATTATGGAGGAAACTATCACCTTCGACGGGAACTCCCGCTTCAGCCGCCGTAGTATCTCAAGGTTCTCCTTCAGCGGGTGGTCGGAGATCTGCTCCAGGTTCTTGAACCCAACGAACGGGGTGGATTCCTTGCCGATGGCGTCGAACCGGGGTGAAACCTCATCCGGTCTGATGAAGCCTATCGTCTTGTAGACTATGCCGCCCCAGCCGGCTCTCAGCGCGTTGGCGCACATCTCGCAGCCGCTCGCCACCACCGACGACGAGAGGAAGAACGGATTCTCGCACTTCACGCCGCAGAGCTCCATCGAGAGGTCTGCGGTCAGTTCCTCAGCCTTCACCGGCTCCGGAGCCGCCTTTATCATCTCGCGTATCTTCACCGGAGACTCGTAGTGCAGGCAGGCGCTCTCGCATTCGCCGGAGCATTCCGCACACCTGGCGGCTGAGACGTACCCGGCGCCGACCGCCGCGTTCTCAAACCTTGCCGCCCTGACGAACCGCGCAGGGTCGAAGCCCTCCGGACAAGCCGCCGTGCAGGGAGCCTCCGCGCACAGCATACACCGCGCCGATTCATTGTTTAGTATCTGTTCTGCGTATTTCATATCGTTACCTCCTGCACTGTAAGTTTTTATTTTGCCTTATGTTTTGCACATTTAATGAACCTGCCCCAGCCGCGTTCGCCGACGAACTCGCCGTTATCGAACACCAGCCTGCCCCTGGAGTAGGTCTGAACGGGATAGCCGTGTACCTTCACGCCCTCCCAGATGGTGTGGTCGCAGTCGGAGTGCATGTTCTCCTGATGTATCGTGAACTCCTTCGCGGGGTCGTAGATGACGATGTCCGCGTCCTTGCCGGGAGCTATCTCGCCCTTGTCGGTGCAGCCGAATATCTTCGCCGGGTTGGCGGAGCACAGCTCCACAGCCTTCTCGAAGCTGATAACGCCGTCGTTCGCCTTGCCGAGCATGTAGGGGTACATGTTCTCGATACCGGCGCAGCCGTTCGGGATCTTCCGGAAGTCGTTCAGACCCCAGTCCTTCTCGCTCTGCTGGAATGGGCAGTGGTCGGTGGCGATGGTGTCGATGTCGCCGCGCTTTATCGCTTCCCAGATGGCGTCCTGCGACTCCTGACCCTTCATAGGCGGCGAGCATACGAAGTTCCTGCCGTCTGCGCGCTTGTAAACGCTGCTTGTGAATTCAAGGTACTGCGGGCAGGTCTCGGCGTAGATCTCATAGCCCTCGTCCTTCGCCTTTGTCACCGCCTCAACGCCCTGCTTGTTCGCGAGGTGTACGATGTACAGCGGTGCGTTCGCAGCCTTCGCCAGATTGATGGCGCGCTCGTCCGCCTCGCCCTCCACGAACTCGGGACGGCTCATGTAGTGATACCACGCGTCGGTCTTGCCCTCGCTGATGTACTTCTCGGTGAGGGTGTTCACCAGCTCGTTGTTCTCGGCGTGCACCGCGATGAGCGCTCCGAACTCCTTGGACTTTGCAAGGAGCTGGTAGAACACGCCGTCCTTAACGCCGAAATCGTATACCATGAACACCTTGTAGGAGGTGATTCCGATGTCGCAGGCGTCCTTTATGCTGTCGAGGAGGTCTCCGTGGATATCCTTGACGCCGATGTGGAACGAATAGTCCACCGCCGCGTCCGGAGCCGCCAGGGCGTTCCTGCGGTTAAACGTATCGGTCATAGTCTCGTTGAAATCCTGGAGCGCGAAGTCGAACACCGTTGTGGTGCCGCCGCACGCCGCGGCTCTTGTCCCCGCGAAGTAGTCGTCGGAGGAAACCGTGCCGCCGAACGGCATTGCAAGGTGCGTGTGGGCGTCTATAGCGCCCGGGAGCACCAGCTTGCCCGCTGCGTCCACCACCTTCGCTCCGGGGATATCCGGGATACTGCCGACTGCGGCGATCTTCCCGTCCTTTACCGCGACGTCAGCCTTGTAAGAGCCTGTCGCACTGACGACTGTGCCGTTTCTGATTATCATGTCCATATCGAAAGCCTCCTTATATTGTTCTGGCAAACTTGCATTTGTCGGAAAACCAGGCGGAGCTGCTCCCCGCCGGACTTTCCGACAAACCCTCGCAGCAGCGGGGGTCTGCCGAAAATGAAACCTGTTTACTTACTTATGAAATCCCACATACCAGGGGTGGTGAGAAAGGTGCAGATCCTAGGAAGGCGTACAATGGCCAGGCTTTGTGCCTGCCATTGTATGCCTGACGACGGAGATGCGCCTTTATCGCCGCCCCGCCAGCCCGTCAGCCGCCGTAGTTGGAGTTCTTGTATACCAGCACCAGACCGGATCTCTGATATACCTGAGCTACTTCCAGCAGCTCCATGCCGCCCGCGTTGGCGTTGATGAGGTTTGATACCCATGTTACGCCGAAATCAACGGTGCCGTTGTAAACTGCGGTGGTCTCGGAGATGTCGCCGCCGCCGGAGATAATGTCCACGTCAAGGCCGACCTCGTCGTAGTAGCCCTTCGCCTCAGCAACGTAGTAGCCCATGAACTGAGCCTGCGGCAGCCACTTGAGCTGTACGGACACGGAGGTCTTTTCGGGAGCGCCGTCCGCTGCCGGGTCGTATGCGAGGTAATCCGCGCTGCGGATATCGTCCAGGGTCAGGGAAGCCAGCTTATCCTTTGCGGCGCTGTCCTCGAGAATGATGTACTGCTTTGCGAGGTCGAGGGTCTGCTGCATTGCCGCCTCGTCCATATTGCCCACGTCGGAAGCGGAAACGGTATTGCCGTTCATGTCGGTCGTTACCAGCTTAGCGACCTCGGAAGCCATGTAAGCCTGGTGGTCTGCGGATACGGAGGAGCCTGCCTCGAATACGATCTCCGCTGCCTCGTCCGGGTGCTCGCAGGCGTAAGCCCAGCCCTTCATCGAAGCGGATACGAACGCCTTTACGGTATTCGGATTAGCCTCTGCGAACGCCTTGGAGGTGAACAGGTTGTCCTCCAGCATCGCAACGCCCTCGTCGTTCATGTCGATGATGCTTACGGTGTCGCCGTAGCCGTAGCCGCCGTCGTAGTCGTTCTTTACAAGACCCAGCTCGTTATAGGTCATCGCGGAAGCCAGCTTGACGCTGTCGCTGTCGAACTGGTCCATTGTGAAGTCCTGTGTGATATAGTCGGCAGGGAGTCCGTACTTTGTCAGCAGAGCCTGGATCTCGTACTCGTTGCCGAGACCCCAGTTGCCGACAGTGCTTTCAGCCGCTGCGGACTTGATTATCTCCTCGTGGGTCATTGCTCCTGTGGAAGAGCCGGAGCTTTCCTCTGCCGCAGAGCTGTCTGCTGCTGAGGATACAGTTCCCGAAGAGCCGTCAGCAGAACTGACGGAGGAAGTGCTTCCCGTGCTTGAAGTTCCGCCGGAACATGCTGTAAACTGCATGCATGCGAGGATAGCCGCAGCTCCTGCAAGTAAAAATCTCTTTCTTTCTGCTTTCATAGTGTGTACCTGCCTTTCTTTAATACCTTTTGTTCTATACCAAACGGAAGCGTTACGCCTTTCTCCGTTTCAGCACCAATCTTTCAACCAGCATGAGGATTATGTACATTCCTATTCCTATCGCGCATGCCGTCGCGATATACGCCCACGCGGTGGGGTACTGTCCCTTGACGATGTTCTCGCGTATCTGCCTGCCGACGCCCACCGTGTCCTCCGCGAAATACTCCGTTACCAGCGCGCCTATGACGCTCGCCGGAACGCTGACCCTCAGCGCCGTGAAAACGTACGGCAGCGAGTTCGGAAGCCGCAGCTTCGTGAAAACCACGATCTTCGGCGCCGCGTAGGAGGTCATGAGATCCTCGGAAAAGGGCTTCAGCTCGGTAAGCCCGCGGAACGCGTTGACGCTCATCGCCGCCGTGCAGGATATCGTCACAACGATTATCTTTGCGAGCGTGCTTCTGATGGAAACGTCGCTGCTGACGTCGCGCGTCCAGTTGTTGATGACCGGAGCCAGAGCCACGATCGGGATCGCGTTGAACGCGGATACTATCGTAAGTCCGCCGGCGCCCCACTTGAGGAATATCGAAGCGATCACCGCGATGAGGTACCCCAGGATACTTCCCGCTGCCAGTCCGCCCAGCGCGACCGTCAGGGTCATTTTGACCTGGCTGCCGATGCTGTCCTTGTTCTGCGAGATTATCTCGCCTATTCTGGTGGGGAGCGGAAGGGTTATCGTGTCAGTGCCGAGCCAGGAATGAAGCGCCTGAGTCTGCCACAGCACGAATACGATCACTCCGAAAAGAAGCGGAAGTCCCACGCTGGACATCATGCCCAGCCATTTTTTCGTTCTCATGATATCCCTCCTTAGTCACCGGACCTGTTTCGCTTGTAGGGACAGAGCAGCCTTTCAATCAGCCCCATCAGCACGAAGCTGAGTATGCCGATCACCGCGCTTATCAGCACGATATCCCAGAAAACCAGACGGGTCATGCCGCCCTTGAGCGACTGTGAGAGCATACAGCCGAGTCCGTTGCCGCCCTGGAGCGTATCCACCAGTATCGAAGCGGTTATCGCCATCGGCGCCGAGATCTTCAGCCCCGTGAAGAAATACGGAATGCACGCCGGGATAAGCGTTTTCGTGTAGAGCTGGAACTTGTTCGCAGCGTAGCTGTACATCAGCTCGTGCTTCTCCTTCTCAACCGACCTGAACCCCGCCAGCACGTTCGTTGACACCGGGTAGAAGGTCAGTATCGCCGCAATGACTATTCTAGCGGAATTGATGTCGCCGGTTATCGAAAGGATTATCGGAGCCATTCCCAGAATAGGTATCATCTGAATTATCATCAGATACGGGAACGCTATCTTCTCGACCACCCTCGAGAGGTTCATCAGCAGCGCCAGTATGTAGCCCGCCGCGATTCCTGCCAGGAAGCCTATCCCCGCCCGGGAGAGCGTCTCGCCGCACGCCGTGCCGATAAGCTCTATCATCGTCATCTTGCCAGTGACCTTCTTGTCGCTGAAAAACGACCCGATTATCTCGTAAAGGTGAGGCAGAACGTTCACCGGGGTGCGCTTTGTCGCCGCCACGATACAGGCGAATATCTCCCAGACGACCACTATGCCGAGTATCCAGACCAGCGTCACCATGTGTTTTGAATGTACGAAGCGCTTCAGTGCCGGAAGCGGTCCGCCGCGCGCCTTTTTTACTGTTGTCATGCCGTTCCCTCCTCAGACGCCCTCGAAGCTGCCGCGCACCCTGGCGACCAGCTCGGTGAATTCCTGCGTGTCCGTCATATCCAGCGTGCGGGGTCTCGGCAGGTCGATGTCGACCACTGCGGAGAGCCGCCCGGGGTGCGGTGAGAGCACGCATACGCGGTCGGAAAGGAACACGCTCTCGGAAATGTTGTGCGTTACGAAAATTACGGTCTTGTTCGTCTTGCGCCAGATCTTCAGCAGGTCGATGTGGAGCTTCTCGCGGGTGAACTCGTCAAGCGCTGAGAACGGCTCGTCCATCAGCAGTATCTCCGGGCGTATCGCCAGCGCCCTCGCAATTCCGACCCTCTGCTGCATGCCGCCGGAAAGCTGGTTCGGATAGTGGTTCGCGAAGTTCGTTAGCCCTACCATCTCGAGCATTCCGTCTGCGATGTCCTCGCGCTCGCCCTTCGGGACGTGCATTATCTCCAGCGGGAGCATCACGTTCCTGCGGACCGTCCGCCAGTCGTAGAGCACCGGACTCTGGAATACGATTCCGTACCGCTGAGCCAGCCTCGCCTCCCGGGGAGTTACTCCGCCGACCGTGATCGTTCCGGAAGTCGGGTGGAGCAGGTCCGCGATTATTCTGAGGAGCGTCGTCTTGCCGCAGCCCGAGGGACCGAGCAGCGAGATGAACTCGCCCTTCTTGATGTCCAGCGTTACGTTGGTGAGCGCCGTGACGTCATTTCCGCCCTGATCCTTGTACACCATGCCGATGCTGTCCAGCATGATCTCTGTTTTCTCGTTTGCCATATCGATCACTCCTTAAAATAAAAATCAGGGCATTAGCGACATCTGCGGCGCCATTGCCCTGATCCTCTGATCTCTTTAATTTTGCAGGATTCGAAGATTTGTTATTCATTTCTTCGTTCCCTTGGTTTATGATACAAGTATACAGCATAATTTTTCTGTTGTCAATGTGCCGGAGAACATTTAGGAGATTTCCACAACAAAAAATATGTATTCATGGTTGAAATATAGGGAAAACATACACGCCACGGCGAATTGTGCTGCCGCATAACCACGCAGTTTGTGCGCGGGCACAGCAAAAATGCTGCCGGAATATCTGTCCGGAGCCTTCCATGCTCCGATCCTCCCGTGCAGGAACGCTCCGCCGGAAGTTTCATCACGTGCGCCAGGACATTCCGCCGGAACCGCCCGTGCCAAAAACGAATTTTCGGCTTACAAATTATTCATTATGCACAGAAAAGCTCCGGACAGCCGAAGCCGCCCGGAGCTTTGTTATTCAGTTAAAACCCGCGGGACCATCAGTCCTGATCTGCCTTGAGGACTGCGTTGAGCATTACGGTAGCGCCCTCGGTGCAGTGCTCCACGGAGCTGAACTCCTTCTCGCAGTGAGAGAGGCCGTCCTTGCTCTGAACGAACACCATCGTTGTGGGTATCATGTAAGCGCAGAACTGAGCGTCGTGACCCGCGCCGGAGTGGATATACTGATGCTTGATTCCGGTCTCCTCGGCGGCAGCCTTGACGTAGCTTACGAGCTTCTTATCATAATAAACGGTGTCGCGGTTCCATGCCTTGACTACCTCGCAGGTACAGCCAGCCCAGGTCTTTTCAGCACAGCTCTTGACGATCTCCAGCACCTTTTCCAGCACCTTCGGATCCTCGTGGCGTGCGTCGAACGAAAAGTCGAAGAAATCCGGAACGCATGTGTGAACGCAGGGGTGGCATACGACCTCGCCGGTGGTGTAAACTAGGTCGGAATATCCCAGCTTGTCAATCTCCTCGTGGAGGCAGCACAGCGCCTGTGAAGCCGCCAGGAATGCGTCCCTGCGCTTCGGCATGGGGAACGTTCCTGCGTGGGTGGTCTGACCGTAGAACTTCAGGCGGTAGTTGAACATTCCGAGCACGCAGTCGACAACGCCGATATCGTTTCCGGCGTCCTCGAGGATAGGACCCTGCTCGATGTGGGTCTCGAACATATACATGTACTTCTCAGGGGAGATACGATACTTTCTGTCGCCCTTGAATCCGGACTTCTCCAGCGCCTCGCCGAACGTAGACTTGTTGTCTAGAATGCTCTTTGAAGCCATCATGTCCTCAAACTTGAACTTGCTGCGGATATCCTCTGGCAGGTAGTCGTAGCAGATAATGCCGGAGCACATCATTGCCGGGGGATACAGCGAGCCTTCCTCGTTTGTCCAGATCATCGCGGTCAGCGGGTGCTTGTGCGGTATCTTCTTTTCAGCGACTGTCTCGAGCACCTCCATCGCGCTCATTACGCCGAGGATACCGTCGTAGTTGCCGCCGTTCTTTACGCTGTCCACGTGGGAGCCCATTACGATGCGCTTTGCGTCCGGGTCGGAGCCGGGGAGCGTCGCATACATGCACGCAACGTCGTCAACTTCGATGGTCGCGCCGATCGCCTCCATTCTGCGGCGGAACTCGTTTCTTGCCTGGATAGCTTCCGGCGAAAGGGAATACCGGGTGATACCGCCGTGGCCTGCGTCGCCGAATTTGCTGAAAGTTTCGATCTTGTCCTTCATTCTGTCATAGCTGCATGTGTACATAAAAACTCTCCTTTGCTTCTGTATTTCTGTCTGATGGTAACCTCTAAAAACCTCCTTCACGGCAGATTTCTATGACTTATATCATCTGCTTCGTTGTCAAACCTTGAAATACATACAGTATTACTGCGGTTTGACGCCTAGCATCTGATATAAGTCATGTACGAAATCTGCTCGTGTCCCGGTTTTTAGAGGTTACCTGATAAAAAACAAACGGCGCCTGAACCCGTAAGGGCTTCAAGCGCCGTTGCTTTATGTACTGATTATAGCGTGTTATTTGTGCTGTGTCAACCTTTTTTGCGAAATTCGCTCAAAAAACGCCGTTTTTGTGCCTCCGGCACAGTGGTTGACTATGCTGCGGCACATCGTTCAATCCCAGAGAGAGGCGTAAATGTCAAGAATATCCTGCTTGGCGACCTCCCTGATGGTATTGGCGGGGCTTCCGCTGGCGAGGGCGTCGTCAGCCATCTTGTCCATTGCGGCGAAGAATTCCCCGCGGTCTATGCCGTACTCCGCGAGCGTGGGTATCTCCACCGCCCCGCACAGCTTCTCGAGCGCCGCGAGGAAGTCCTGCGCGGCGGCGCTGTCGTCAGCATTACAGGAGACCCCGACCGCACGGGCAGCCTCTGCGAACTTCTCAGGAGCGCCCTGCGCCGCAAATCCCAGGCACTTTATATCCAGCATAGCGTTGGATATCCCGTGCGGAACATGGAACAGCGCTCCGATGGGGCGGCTCATTCCATGTACGATGGTGACGGAGGCGTTGTTGATACATACCCCCGCCTCATATGCCGCAATGAGCATCTGTTCCCGGGCGGTTTCGTTTTCCGGCTCGCTGTACGCCGTGGGGAGGTTCGCGAAAATCCGCTTCAGCGCGGACAGCGCAAAGGTGTCGGTGATGGGATTCGCCTTCCTGGAGGTGTAGCTCTCAATGGCGTGGGTGAGGGCGTCCATGCCGGTGGCGGCGGTCACTGACTTCGGTGCGGACAGCGTGTAGGAATAGTCCAGCACGGCGAGCTCCGGGAGCAGTTTGTCGCCCTTCAGCAGCATTTTGATATCTTTTTCGGTGTCGGTGATTATCGTGAACTTCGTAGCCTCGGAGCCTGTCCCCGCCGTGGTCGGGATTAGCACCATCGGCGGGAATTCTCCGTCAATCTCTTTTCCCATGTAGTCCGCGATGTTCCCGCCCAGCGCCGACATCGCGGCTATAGCCTTCGCGCTGTCGAGGGCGCTTCCGCCGCCGACGCCGATGACGTGGTCGCAGGAATTCTCATGATACGCCGCGACTCCCGCGTTTATCATTTCAACGGTAGGCTCGCCGGTTATGCCGTCGAAAACAACTCCCCCCGGCGCGTATTTCAGAAGCTCCGCCGCCGCCTGCGACTTCGCGGTATGTTTTCCGGTGACGATAAGCGGCTTCTTTCCGTATTTCTCAAGCCCTGCGCGGGATAAAGCGCCCTTGCCTGCGATGGTCTTTCCGGGCAGCACGATCTGAAAATCCATGATGATTCCTCCTTGTTGTTCTACACATATGTTTATTGCGGGTTTTTCCCTGCAACAATAACATACCACAAATCCCCGGGAATTTCAAGCCCTTTCCGGAAAACAGCCGCCAAAACGCGCCGTTAAGCCGATTGCGGCGATTGTTCCCCGGCACGGAACGCTCCGTGCTGGAGATCTCCGCCGTGCGCCCCGGAGTCTCTCACTGCCGCGCCGCACCGCGCTTCACGGAGGAATTCCGCGCATGCGGCGCAAATATGCAGAGTTACGCCGCACCTGTTTTTTCATGCTCCGGCACAGTGCGCGCTTGACAATTCCCGCCTAAAGTGATATGATATCCTGGCGGGTAAAGGCAACGGTGCCTCCGCCATGCTGGAAAACAATAATTCAATGATAATGATAATGATAAGGAAATAAAATGAATACAAAGACGTGTTCTATACAAATGACAACAGGCTCGCTGTGGAAGAACATACTTCTGTTCAGCCTGCCGCTTATGATGACCCAGGTTCTGGAGGTGCTCTTTAACCTCAGCGACGTAGCGATAGCCGGGAAATTCGCGGACTACATAGCCCTCGGCGCGGTAGGCTCCACTACCCTGCTGGTGTCGCTCTTCACCGGATTCCTCATCGGAATGGGCGCGGGCGTTAACGTCCGGGCGGCGCACAGACTGGGCGCAGGCGACGACGAGGGCGTCAGAATGACGGTGCACTCCTCGCTGCTGGTGTGCGGGATAATCGGGGTTATAGTCTGCCTGGTGTGCCTGTTCCTGGCGGAGCCTATGCTGACCCTCCTCAAGACGAAATCCGAGCTTATAACCGAGGCAGTGACCTACCTGCGGATATACTCCCTGGGAATGCCGGCGATGGCGGTGTACAACTTCGGCAGCGGAATACTCAGCGCCTGCGGCGAGACCAAGCGCCCGCTGATATACCTCTCGATAGCCGGAGCGCTCAATGTTGCGCTGAACCTTTTCTTCGTCATCTGCTGCGGAATGGCGGCTTCCGGAGTCGCGGCGGCGAGCGTTATCTCGCAGTACCTTTCGGCGGGGCTGATAGTGGTACACCTCGTGCGCCGCAGGGACTGCTGCGCGCTCAGACCCTCCCGGAAGTACATCAGCCGTAAGGCGTGCGCCGACGTGCTCATGCTGGGAATTCCGGCGGGTATACAGAACGCGGTTTTCGCTGTGGCGAACCTGTTCGTACAGACCGGCGTGAACCACTTCGACGCGATAACGGTTTCCGGAAACTCTGCGGCAGCCAACGCGGACGCGATAATATTCAACGTCCAGGCGGCGATACACACCGCCTGCGCCAGCTTCATAAGCCGCAACCGCGGCGCCGGGAACCACTCCCGAATGATGAAGAGCTACGCCGTGAGCCTTACCTACTCCTTCGCGGCGGGCGCGATACTCGGCGGACTGCTCATGCTGTTCGGGCGGGGGTTCCTGTCGCTGTTCGCGAACGACGCGGAAGTAATAAACGCCGGAATGGAGCGGCTCTACATAATGGGCTGGAGCTACCCCATCGCCGCCTTCATGGACTGCACCATAGCCGCCGCCCGCGGGATAGGCAGGACAGTAGTCCCGACCATCATGGTGATAATGGGCTCCTGCGTATTCCGGGTGGTGTGGGTGTACACTATATTCGCGCACTTCCAGACGATAACGTCGCTGTACCTGCTGTACAGCTTCTCATGGGCGATAACCGCCGTGGCGGAGATAGCGTACTTCCTGCCCGCGAGCCGGAAATGCAGGTTCGCGGAAGATAAGCCGGCGCTCGGAAAATCTGCATGATTCCGTCAACAAACGGCGCCGGCTGTCGAAATAAACTATTGGTCGCCTCTAAAACCACATCTGTACTGTGCTGACGAAGGACGGCATTGAATACACTCCGATAATCAGCACGACAACGGCAATTATCAATTTCAACACGGCGTTTTTATCGGTTTTTAGAGGTTCCCATAATAAACTGATTTGATTATAACACAAACTCACATGGATTTCAAGCATGCCGTTTTTACTAGTCGTTCGCATTTTTTGTCGAAACCGCATGAATAATTCCACGGAAAAGACAGACAATACCACCACAGGCAGAAATGCTGTTATTTTCAAACAACGGAGGAATTTATATATGAAAGCTACCGGAATCGTCCGCCGTATCGACGACCTCGGACGTATCGTTATCCCTAAGGAAATCCGCCGCACCATGCGTATCCGCGAGGGCGACCCCTCTCTGAACACATTGATACAGTCCGAAGTGCTGGCTCTCGCGCTGGATAAGACCTCGGGAAAGAATACATAACAACAAAGCATCTGTCATTACGGCAGGTGCTTATGTTTCTCGTTATTCAGATACGGATAAAATCATCTTTTCCATCTCCCGGCAGGCGACGCTCATGGTGTGCCCCTTTTTCCTGAGATAGCACACCTGGCGCGAGGGTACGGTTTCCTGAATTTCCAGGCGAATAATTCCCTGATCAGGATATTCTTCAAGGAACTCCTCTGGCACGAAGCCTATCCCAAGATTGTTCTTCACCATCGGGAGTATCTGGTCGGCGGTCGCGGCTTCGATATCAGGCGTGAAATCGCACTTATTCTTCCGGAACCATTCGGAATACGATTCGTAGGTTTTCGTCTGCTTTCCCAGCGAAATCAGCGGATATGTTGACAATTCCGAAAGGCTCAGCTTCTTTCCCGCGAGCTGTGAAAATGCCGTTCCACACACCGGGATCTCACTTACCTCGCATATTTCCTTTGAGGTCAGGGAGTTCAGCTCGCCGGTCGGAGTAGTAACCATCGCTATGTCCACAAGCCCATTTTTCAGCGCGGAAACCGCCTGCGGCGTGGAGTGATTGAACACGCGAATACGTATCCCCGGGTACTTCTGCCGGAAATCCTTCAGCACCGGAAGCAGGAAGCACCTCAGAGCGATTTCGCTTGCGCCTATCGTCACTACACCCTTGGAGAGCGTCCGTTCGAGGCAGATTTCCTCCTCGCCGGACTGGATATGCTCCACCGCTGCGGCTACATGGGCGTACAGCATTTCGCCCTCCGGGGTCAGTTCAACGCCCTTTCTGGAACGCACGAACAGCGTGCAGTTAAGCTCGCTTTCGAGGTTCTTTATCGTCCGGGAAACATTGGGCTGGTTGTTCATAAGTGCTTCCGCTGCCTGTGAAATGCTGCCGTATTTCGCAACATAATAAAACGCCCGGTAGTAGTCAAAGCTGATGTACATATCAATTCTCCATTTTTTATTAAACCGGCAAAAGCGCCTGATAAATCTGTCAGGCGCTATGCTTTTACTTTAACATCTTGTCAATGCTTACAATCTTCGTGCAGAGCGCAAGCACCGTAACTGCGCTCTCTATCTCATCGACCGTTGCGAACGACGGAGCCAGCCGGATATTGCTGTCCTGCGGGTCGTTTCCGTGTGGGTAGGTCGAGCCTGCCGGAGTAAATTTTACTCCATGCTCCGCAGCCATCTCAACGACCGCCCGCGCGCACCCCGGGAGTGTATCGTAGGAAGCAAAGTACCCGCCCTTTGCGACCGTCCATTCTGCGATTCCAAGCCCGTCCAGTTCCTCGTTGAGGACTTTATACATCGCGTCGAATTTCGGCTTCATTATCGCGGCGTGCTTCTTCATGTGCGCGCGGAGTCCTGCGGAATTCCTGAAAAATCTCGCATGGCGGAGCTGATTTATCTTATCCGGACCTATCGTTGCAAACTTCAGGAACGCCCGGATATCAATGAGATTTGCCGGGCTGGAGGCTACCGCCGAAATTCCCGAACCGGGGAACGTTATCTTGCTTGTGGAGCAGAATTCATACACGAGGTCTGAATTTCCCGCCTTGTCGCATTCGGAGATTATATCCGGAATTTCGGCGCACTTTCCGTCGAAATTATGCACGCAGTAGGCGTTGTCCCAGAAAATGCGGAAATCTTCTGCCGCAGGCTTCAGCGCGGCAAAACGGCGGACTACATCGGCGCTGTAAACTATTCCGGTGGGGTTTTCGTACTTCGGAACACACCAGATACCCTTTATCTTATCGTCGCTGCTTACCAGCTTTTCCACTACGTCCATATCCGGACCGTCGGAGTTCATCGGCACCGGAACAAGCTCAAATCCGAAATGCTCGGTTATCGCGAAATGCCGGTCGTAGCCCGGAACAGGGCAAAGGAACTTTCTGCCCTTGACCTCCTGCCACGGCGTGGAGCCGCAGATACCGTCCGTCATTCCGTGGCTTATAAGCTGGTACATCATCGTAAGGCTGCTGTTTCCGCCGATTATCGTGTTCACGGAGTGCGTGCCCATCATGTGCGCCAGCAGGCGCTTTGCCTCAGGGATTCCGTCAAGCCCGCCGTAGTTGCGGCAGTCCTGACCGCTTTCGCTGTCCAGCAGGCTGTGGTGGTCGAGAACGTCCAGCATTTTCATTGACAGCTCAAGCTGCTCCTTTGAGGGCTTTCCTCTGGAGAGGTCGAGGGAGATGTCGTCTTTTGAATACTTGCTGAGCCGCTCAAGGCACTTCTGTTTTTCGGCTTCGAGCGCCTGTTTGTCCATTTCGCTGTATTTCATGGTTTTCGCCTTTCATATCATTTGAGAAAGAACGCCCAGCGTTGCCGGAGCAGCGCTGAGCGCATATAGGGGGAGAAGATTATCAATAAAGATTATTGTAGATGTCGAGAATATCATCGCGGCTGAGCGGAACGAAATTGTTCGCGGTCAGTCTGCCCTGCGTTGCGAGCACGTTGTCGGTGAATACCGGAATATCCGCTTCGGTAACGCCGTATTCGTGCAGCGGCTTCTTCGGGAGAATGTGGTTCAGCAGGTTTTCAAGCTCGTTGTAGACATTCTTCACGTCGCAGTGCAGAAGCTCTGCAAGGTACGCGTTGAGATGTGCTATTTCTCCGTCCTGCTTTTTCTCCATGTACTTGTACAGCACTCCGGTGAACAGCGCGTAGTTGCTCTCGCCGTGCGGAACGTGATATGTACCGCCGAGGGGGTAACTCAGCGCATGGACTGCCGCGCAGCCCGCTGTGCCGAATGCAAATCCAGCCATGTTGGAAGCGGTAAGGAAGTCGCCCATGTACTGCGGGAGCTTGTCCATGCCCTCGCTGACCAGCTTCTGATAGCCAGTGATTATCATTTCGATAGCCTTGTAACCCATCAGCTTTGTGTATACGGTAGCTTTCGGGGAGAGCGAGGATTCAACGGCGTGAACTAGCGCGTCAATGGAGCTTGCGCCGAACACCTTCAGCGGAAGCTTCGCAAGAAGTTCGGGAACCAGCACAGCGTAATCCGCGAACATATTTTCGGAGGTCAGACCCATCTTCACGCCAAGGCGCGTGCGGTTGATTATCGAGATGTTCGTGACCTCGCTGCCGGTGCCGCAGGTGGTCGGGATAATTATGAGCTGGTGCAGCTTTGTAATGCTGTCCTTGTGGTCGTAGAGGGAATCCACCGAGCCTCCGTCGGATACGGAAAGCACCTTTGCAATGTCGATCACAGTACCGCCGCCGATGGCAATTACGCGCTCGAAATGCTTTTTGGAAGCCTCGGCGATTATCGCGTCGACCATCGTATCGGTAGGCTCGCCGCCGCCGAATTCCTCCTGATAGATGACCTGCGCGCCGCACTTGTTGTTATCGGAATACGGGTCGTAGATGTACTTGTTCGTCAGGATAAGGTCGCTGCCGCCTACCTTGAATTCATCGGTAAAGGCTTTCAACGTGTCGAATTTATAAAGTTTCGGGCGGAAAATTATCTGTTCCATAAAAACTCCTTAGTCCGTTCAGCCCCAGATCTCCTCATCGGTGGGAACTGCTGCGTCCTTATTGTAAAGACCTATCTGAGATACATTGATGAGGTGAGTGTAGTTCAGGTTCTCGGAAATGCTGTTGTTGCCCCATGAGCCGCAGCCGAGCGTTGTTGTCGGAGCAAAGCCGTTGTAGAGGCTTCCGCCTGCGCCGGTGGAGGACGGCTGATTTACTATCAGACGGCTTACTGTCAGCTTCTCGCCAGCGTACTTGATATGCTCCATATCGTTGCTGTGCAGGGAAGCAGTGTGACCCTTGCCCTCGCAGTCGAGGTCGGTCTGCGCAAGCTTTACTGCGTTCTCGAATGTGTCGTAGGAAGCGGTTATCATTACCGGGCACATCTTCTCGCGGCAGAGGGGCTCGTCCTTGCCTATGCTTCTTGCCTTGATGAGTATCATTCTGGTGCCGTCCGGAACGTCAACGCCAGCCAGCTTTGCGATGGTCTGCACGCTCTGACCTACGACCTTTCTGCTGATAGGACCGTTTTCCGGGAAGATAGCGTCCGCGAACTTCTTTGCGGTTTCAGCGTCGTCAACATAGAACACGCCGTTCTTCTTGAAGATGTCGATACCCTTGTCGAAGGACTCCTCCGGCAGGAATACGCACTGCTCGCCGGAGCAGATGATACCGTTATCGAAAATTCTGCCGCTGATTATCTTCGGGATTGCTTCCTCGAGGTCAACGCCGCGGTCAACTATAACCTGAACATTGCCGGGACCAACGCCGAGCGCGGGCTTGCCGCTGGAGTAAGCGGACTTCACCATCGCTCCGCCGCCGGTCGCAACTACAACGTCAACACCGTGCATGAGGGCTGTTGTCGCGTCCATGGAGCACTGCTCAACGGTCTGCACGAGGTCCTCAGGAAGTCCGAGCTTCTTCAGCTCTGCGCGGAACAGGTCGATAACGTATTTGTTGGTTTTCTGCGCTCTGGGGTGCGGAGCTACGATGATAGCGTTCTGACCCTTGAGTGCGAACATCGCGTTGCACATCGGGGTAACTACCGGGTTAGTAACCGGAGTTACGGAGCCAACAACGCCCTTTGCCTTAGCAACACGGATAATTCCGGTCTGCTTGTCCTCGCCGATAATACCTACGGACTTCTTGCCCTTTAAGCTGTTCCAGATACACTTGGACTTGCCGTGGCACTTGGCTACCTTATCGGCGTAAACGCCCATGCCGCTCTCCTCGCACGCCATCTTGGCAAGCTCCTCGGCGCGGTCGTAGACTACCTTGCCTATCGCGCGTACCGCTTCGTCTGTCTTTTCCTGGGAGAAGCTCTCGAACTGCTTCTGAGCCGCTCTTGCCTTTGCTATGAGTTCATTTACCATGTTTACTGCCTGTTCGTCCATTGTTTTGTCCTCCATCACATTGCTTTTTCAAAGTTAAGAGCCGCCTGCATATCTACGGGGTTTTCCTTGTATTTGCAGGTGGATTCTGCATTGTCAAGATATTCGTGAAGCGCCTTGCGGAACTTCGGGTGCGCGCATTTATCAATGATGAGATTTGCACGCTCTACCGGGTCAAGACCTCTGAGGTCTGCAACGCCCTGTTCGGTTATCAGCGCGTGGATCTCGTGGATAGTGTGGTCAACGTGGCTGACCTGCGGAACTATGCAGGAAAGCATGCCGTCCTTCGCGGTGGACTTCGTAATGAATATCGAAAGCCCCGCGTTCTCGCAGTAGTCGCCGGAACCTCCGACTCCGTTCATCAGGCGGCAGCCGTCGATATACGAGGAATTAGTATTGCCGTAGATATCCGCCTCAATTACGGTATTTATCGCGATAACGCCCAGCCGCCTGATTACCTCCGGGTGGTTGCTTATCTCCTGCGGACGGAGTATCATCTTGTCGCGGTATTTTTCAAAGTTCTCAAAGAATTCATCGCGCTTGTCCCATGAAATGGTTAGCGACGTACCGGAGGCGAAATCCACCTTTCCGGCGTCGATGAGGTCGAAAATCGAGTTCTGGAGCACCTCGGAATACACGGTGAGATGTTCGAAATCCGACTCAGCAAGTCCCTGCAAAACCGCGTTGGAAACGCTCCCGACGCCCGCCTGAACCGGAGGAAGCGGATTGCACAGCCTGCCGTGCTCGACCTCGCTGTGCAGGAATCCGATGAGGTTATTCGCCATGCTGCGGAACTCGTCGTCCACCGGGGAAACCGTTCTGCCGTTGTCCGGAATGTTGCTCTCGACCACCGCAACTACCTTTGCCGGGTCGCACTTTATGTAGGTAGTTCCGACCCTGTCGCTTACCTTGGTTATCGGAATGGGCTGTGTATGCGGAGGGCGCTCCGGCGAATACACATCGTGGATTCCCTCAATGCAGCGTGGAACGTAGGTGTTCACCTCAATGATGATCTTATCCGCGTATTCGGCGTAGATATTCGAGGTTCCGACCGATGTGGTGGGGATAATGTTGCCGTTTTCGTCAATTGCAGCGGCTTCGATTATCGCAACGTCGATGTGATTCAGGAAGTTGTTCTTGACCCACACCGGCATTTGTCCCAGCGGAACGTCGTGATAGGATATCATACCGGCGTTTATCGAATTACGCAGATCCTTGTTGGTCTGGTAAGGCATTCTCGCTTTAAGAGCGCCCGCCCTTGCAAGCTCGCCGTCGAACTCCTCACCAAGGGAGGCTCCGGAGTACACCGTAAGCTCCAGCTTTTCGCCGTTCCTTGCGCGTTTCGCAAGTTCTCCTGCGACTGCCTTCGGATATCCCGCGATGGTGAATCCGCTGACGCCGAGCGTCATTTCAGGCTTTATGAATTCCGCCGCCTTTTCTGCGGACATTATCCTGTCGTGATATCCGGGATACCTTATCCTGCCCAGGAAATCTTCATGTGTATCCATGTTCATCTTCTCCTTGTTGTCTTTGAGAACTCAGCGCTTTTTCGTTCTGTGGTTATTATAGCACTTACCCAGCTATGTGTAAACTGTGAGATGAATATAATCATCATACCAGAATTGTATATTAAAATGCACTTGATAAATACATTTGATTATGGACTGCTTGTCCTCCAGCTTCCGGTGAGGTAGGTGTCGTTTATCATCGCAGCCTCGCCGTGGAAGGGAAATCCCTGCCCGTGCAATGAACATCAGACCGTCAGCTCATAATATTCTGCCGCAGTTGAACCGAATATGAGCAGGAAAGTGCCGAATACAGCGAACCGCCGTTTTCCATGAAAGCGGCGGTTCGGCATTTATGAGGTCTGAAATTACTTTACGATAAACTGCTGTATCTTTGAGGTCAGGTCAGCTATAACGTTCTCGTCTGTGGAATGTATCCGTAAAACCAGAGTTTTGCTAAGGTCAAGACTAAAAATACCCATTATTGATTTAGCGTCAATAATATATCTGTCCGCAGCGATATCCACGTCGCAGCTGCAGAATGTTACAGCGCTTACGAAGTTCTTTACGTCGTTTACCGACGTCAGCCTGATAGTTATTTCAGTCATTGGTGATTCTCTCCATTCTTTCGTTTATTTCTGCGGGGGAAGGCATAACTTTTAACGCTCCCCTGCGTTCCGTAACGATTCCTGCTACGGAATTTGCATAGTTCAGTATTCTCGTGAGTTCCTCGGCGGAATAATTCCTCAAACCGTATTTCAGCACCTTCGCCAGGATCCCACCGCAGAAAGTATCGCCCGCGCCTGTTGTTTCTATTGTGTTTGCGGGAACCGCAGGCGCGAATGCGCTGTTTTCGCCGCAATAGGCGCGGCTTCCGTTCTTTCCGAGGGATAAAAGCATCAGCTTTATATTGCCGTATCTGCCGCGCAGGATTTCCACCGCGCGGTCAAAATCCTGCTCCCCTGTGAACCACTGTATTTCGTTATCCGAGATTTTCAGAATATCGCATTCGGATATTCCGTAAGCGATTTTTTCCCGTGCCTTGTCAAGGCTGTCCCACAGATTTTCACGAAGATTTGGGTCAAACGAAATGATCGCGCCGCTTCCCTTTGCCGTTTCGACAGCCTTTTTTGTAGCCGCTTCGCATATTTCGCCCGTCATTGAAAGCGAGCCGAAATGAAAGATACGGGAATTTTGTACCAGCTTATAATCTATATCTGATTCGCTCAGCATCATGTCCGCGCCAGGGTTTCTGTAAAAGGAGAACTCGCGGTCTCCGCCGGGCAATGTGTGGACAAAGGCAAGCGTTGTGTTTACAGATTCGTCCGTTACCAGTCCGTCTGTATTTATCCCCGCTTCCTGCACTACCGCTTTAAGCTGCCTGCCGAAAATGTCGTTTCCCACCTTGCCTATGAACGCGGTTTTGTATCCCTGTTTATTCAGCATTGCAAGCACATTGCAGGGCGCACCGCCGGGGTTTGCTTCCATGATAGGATTTCCATTCTCGCTGATACCGTTTTCGGTGAAGTCAATCAGCAGTTCGCCGAGAGCGCATACGTCAAATTCAGCCATAATTATTCCTCCGCGCAGGCAAGTCCGAACAGTTCGGCATTGCCGCTCAATTCGTCTGAAAGATCATACACTGCGTTCGTTATAACATACTCTCCGTTGTTCACGAAAACCTCGATCATATTTCCGTCAATGTAAGCCTCGATTTCCGCAGCGCCGTCCAGCGCCGGAGTTTCAAAGGTGTTGCAGATCTCCGTGTGATTTCTGATAACTGCGCTTCTGTCGGTAATTATACGGTTGTTTTCATTTCTGACAACATACCCGCCGATGTTGAGCGACTCTCCGTCAGAAAGCCTTGATTTTACCATGAATATGCCCTCCGGAACGGAGATTTTCCTGCTGAACCGTGCCCTTACGCTGGGGTGCGGTCTGAAGAAAATGTGTCCTTCCTTAACTTCGCAGACGCGGGGCATACTGAACATTCCTATCGTGTTGTCATCGGCAGGCTCAGGCATTCTGAGCCATGCGATCACTACTCTCCGGCCATCCCTGTCCGTGGTACTCTGTGGCGCATACAGGTCCAGACCGTAATCGAGGAACTGAAAATCGCTTCCGATGTTCATTGAACAGGTTTTTTCATCAAAATCAACCAGCGTGCAAACCGCCTGATTTCCGTATTTTGTACCCATTGGCGAAAATACCAGCACATCTGAGCCGTCAACTCTGAAATAATCGGGGCACTCCCACATCCAGCCGTAGCCGTCAGCCACGGCGTAATTGACATACTCCCAGCTGGTAAGGTCGGCGCTTCTGTAAAAAAGCAGCCTGCCCTTATTGTCAACGGTCGTTCCAAGAACTATGTAGAAATTTCCGTCCTCGCCCTGCCAAACCTTCGGGTCGCGGGTGTGGTTGCGGTCGCCAGTCTTGCTGTCGGTAACTGGCGGGATAATCGTAGTCTTGCCGCCGAAATTATCGAAGCTGTACCCGTCCTCGGACGAGATATGGAGCTGTGCAGCGGTTAATTTATCGTCCAGACAGCAGTTCACATTTTCGGGGTCGGGAACGTTGTAATTCACACCCGTATAAAACAGGTGCATAGCGCCGTCTTTTTCGATAGCGCTGCCTGAAAAACAGCCGTCCTTGTCGTCCGTCTTTGTGGGGAAAAGCGCTATATCAAGATGCTTCCAGTTCGTCAGGTCGCTGCTCACGGCGTGTCCCCAGTGCATTCTTCCCCACCTCGGGGCGTAGGGAAAATGCTGATAGAAAAGATGGTATTCGCCGTTGTAGTATATGAATCCATTGGGGTCGTTTATCCAGCCCCGGGGCGCTTTAAGGTGTAATTCGCTCATTTTTTTCCTCCTTAGAAAAGACAAGTTTCGGTTTCCTTGTCAAAGAAATGCAGCTTTGAAGGCACAAACACGAAATCGATCGTATCGCCGGCGCGGCTTATCTCGTATTTTGACACTCTTGCAACAGCCGGAGCTCCACCGAATGTAAAGTACAGATTGTTCTCATTACCCATTACTTCGGCGTTCTCTACAACTGCGCTCTGTTCGGCGAAGTATCTGCCGTCGTAGTGTTCATTAAAACTGTTCACAGACTCAAGATAAGCCTGTCCTTCAGGGGTTCCCTCGATGATATGCACCCAGAGGCTCAGATACTGCTCGCCCTCGTCATAGCCTGCTTTGTCCCCGGGTTTTACCGTCCGGCTGCACCCTGTTGTTAAAGTCATACAGACTGCTGCCGCCGCTGCAAGACTTATCTACTTCGTCGGCTTTCATCGCATTCGGCGCACTCTACCCATTTTCCCTTTTCAAACCGGTTTTTAGAGGTTCCCAAATGTAACTTATGGATTCCGGTCAAGTGCCAGTCTGACTAAATCAACCGTCCTGTCTGCGAGGAACAGCGGTATATTAAGGAGTTTTCCGTCAAACGACAGATTCATCAGTGAAAATCTCACCATGATCGGAGTCTGCTCCTGGTACTGCTGCGAGTATTTTTTCAGGCTCGTTGCCCTGACGTTCGTTCCTGCCTTGCACTCGACCGGGATAATATCGTTGTCAAGCTGAACCACGAAATCCACCTCATACGGTGTTTCCGTCCAGTATCTCGGAGTAGTTTCGAACTGGCGCGAGAGGCTCTGCAAAACGAAGTTTTCCGTAAGCGCGCCTTTGAACTCCGTGAAAAGCCTGTTGTTCTCTGCAAATGCGCTGGTCGCTAAGTGAGAATGCTTCCTTAGCAGTCCCACATCGGACATATAGATTTTGAACGCCGTCAGGTCATCATATGCAGACAGCGGAAGCCCCGGCTTGCTGATACGGAATGTCTTACGAACCAGGTCGGCATTGTAGAGCCAGTTCAGGGCGTTTTCATACTCCCTCGCCCTTGCGCCGTCCTTTACCGCGCTGTACAGGAACTTCTTGTTTTCCCTTGCAAGCTGCGACGGAAGCGAATCCCAGATGAGCTGTATTTTCGGTACGTCCGTCGGTTCGGCGTGCTTTGCGAAATCGTTCTCGTATGACATTATTATATTTGAAAGCACACGGTCGGTTTCCCTGATGTCCTGATCTTCCGTCCATACAAGAACAGGTTCCGGCATTCCACCAACGACAAAATACATTTTGAGCTTCTCAACGAGAGGGTTAAAGAATGCGTCCGGAATCGGCGAAAAATCGTTTATCCCGGACAGATATGCGGCAAGATTATCCGAACCATCAGCCATGAGATATTCCGTAAAAGTCATGGGACCCATCTCAAGGAAATCCACCTTCCCCACCGGGAATCCCTGCGCGAGTTTTATCCCGAGAAGCGAACCTGCACTCGCCACATAGTACTCCGGAGCGTCCTCGCAGAAGTATTTCAGCGAATTGAGTGCCTCCGGGCAAGCCTGTATCTCGTCAAAAATAATGAGCGTGTCCGGTGTGATCTTCTGACCGCTTGCCATTGCAAGGTTCTGCATTATGCGGCGAACGTCCTTTGTTGACTGAAAGAACTGATGATATTCCGGCTCCTTATCGAAGTTGAAGTATGCGTATCCGTCCGCAAAACTGCGCCCGAACTCCTGTAACGCCCAGGTTTTCCCGACCTGACGGGCGCCTTTTACTATCAGCGGTTTTCTGCGTTTTGAAGCCTTCCATTTGTGCAATTCATTCAATACAAGTCGTTTCATTCAGACACCCCCATGATTTTATTATAGCAGTTAGTAGTCCGCAAGTCAAGCGTTTGTCACACTATTTTATAAAATTATATGAGTTTTATCACGTTTTTATTTATTATTTTGTGATAATCAAGAACAGCCTCGTATCTATGTTCTTTTTTATATATGCACATCATTATCTAAAAGCGACTTTATTTATATCTTATGGATTATTTAGGGCAACACCGCACAATTAACGCCCCATTGCCATAAAAAGAGTGACATATT
>ENA-ORNB01000797-ORNB01000797.1-human-gut-metagenome-genome-assembly--contig:-NODE-797-length-28440-cov-3.417791_pt1 | contig 28440 bp, 18 predicted proteins | sample MGYA00242112_ERZ509016 | MGnify/ENA primary metagenome ERZ509016 (study PRJEB26280, sample SAMEA2338705) | human gut metagenome | biome: human gut; feature: human-associated habitat; material: faeces...
AGCGTCAGACCCATGCGCGAAAAGTCCGCGTTCACGGGGATGATCTCGCCGGTGAGGAAATCGATATATACCGCCTTGCCAAGCGAGCAGGCAAGCTGATCCATAAGTCCGCAGGGCTTTTTATAATAATAATTTTCAGCAAATTGTCCTATTTGAGCTATTTCCTCCGGAGATACCGAATTATCCATAAATAGATAATTCATTATACAGCCTATTAAAACCTCAAACGCCGCAGAAGAGGAAAGTCCGGCGCCGTGTATAATGTTTGACGTGGTATAGCAATCAAAACCGCCGAGCTCTTTTCCCATCAGATAAAACTTAGCGGCGATCCCTCTGATTAGCGCTATAGATTTATGTATTTCATTAGGATACGGATCTAAATCAGCTATTACAAAGTCTCCAAGCGGCGAGTATTCCCGCGGATCCCCCTTTATTTTAAGTGAAACAGCTATTTCGTCTATAGGAAAGCCGTTTGATTTAACTCTTATAACCCCGTCATTATTGGGAGATACAATACCAATAGTGTCCAAATCAACACTTGCTGAAAGAACGTTGCCCCATTGATGATCCGTATGATTTCCTGAAATTTCCATTCTTCCTGGCGCCGAAAATAAACTGATTTTTCTTTCAGTTCCAAAATAACGCTCAAATAAATTTAACGCACTGACTATACGCTGCCTTTGATAACTTAACTTTTCACATCCATAAAGATCTGACAATATATTATCATAGCCGCCGGAATCAATTTTTTTCAGCGCTTCATCAACACTTTCCATTTAATCCCCCTTTTTAGTAAATCTTAAGTATAGTATATAATAAAGCGACATTTTTTTCAAGTATAATTGAAAAATACTGCAAAATATTGTATAATATATACTAACTGATAAGGAGGAATTTATGCAAAAAATTTTAGGATATATGAGAAAAGCCATTCAAGAATTTGATCTTATTTCAGACGGCGATTCCATAGCGGTAGGTATATCTGGCGGAAAAGACAGTCTTGTTTTATTAAACGGTCTTGCGTTACTCAGGAGATTTATAGGTATTGATTATAGGCTTGTAGGAATTACGCTTGATCCACAATTTAAAGGTACCCCTGGAGATTTCAGTTCAGTTGCAGGACTTTGCTCCGGCCTTGACATAGAATACCATATTATTCAAACTCATATCGGCGAAATAGTTTTCGATATACGCAAGGAGGAAAATCCATGCAGTCTGTGCGCAAGAATGAGAAGAGGCGCGCTGCATGACGCAGCTAAACAATATGGCTGCAATAAAATTGCCCTTGGACATCACTATAATGACGCAATAGAAACCTTTATAATGAATTTATTTAACGAAGGCAGAATCGGTTGCTTTTCTCCGAAAAGCTACCTTTCACGTAAAGACATAACATTAATCCGTCCGCTTGTTTTTGCTCCGGAAAAAGAAATATGCAAGGCAGCCTTAAAGAATGAATTAAATGTTGTAAAATCAAAATGCCCTGCCGACGGGCATACAAACCGTGAGAAAACAAAGAATTTTATCCGGCAAATGGATAAGGAGAACAGCGGCTTTTCAGACAGAATATTCGGAGCTATGCGAAGAAGCAATATTGACGGCTGGGGAGGAGTCGGCTTTTCAGAATCCGGTAATGACTGATCAAATACTTTAAACCATCGTTTAGTTACGATGGTTTTTTTGTTGGGAAATAAAAAAAGTCCCCTTGAAACAAGGGGACAATTTTATGAAAAATTAACGACTAACTTAAATTAGTGTTTTTTCTTAAGAACAACTGCTGTTGCACCAGCTGTTACAAGACCAGCTACTGCTACTGCTACGCCAGCTGAACCTGTCTTAGGTGAACCTGTCTTCTTAGGAGCTACTGTTGTAGCAGGTGCTGCTGTTGTTACTGCAGGAGCCTCTGTAGGTTCTTCTGTTGGCTCTTCTGTCGGCTCTTCTGTAGGTTCTTCTGTCGGCTCTGCTTCAATTGTGATAGAACCAGCCTCAGCTACTGGAGATTCAACATATGCACCGCCGTTATCAAGGCTTGTGATAGTGATACCGATGTCATATACTGTACCAGCTTCTGCATCTGCAGGAATACCAAATGTAATTGATGAGAAATCTGTCTTAAGGCCATTTGGAGCTACATATGTAGCTGAAACTGAACCAGCAACAGATTCATCTGTAACCAGTGCGCCTGTAAGAGTTTCAACAAGTGTAAGTTCCTCAGGATATGTTACTGTAAGAACAGCGCCCTGAGAGTCAATATCGCCGATAAGTGAAAGACCTACTGTAGCTTCTGTTGTACCGTAAGGAACTGTTACATCAGCAACCTTAACGCCTTCACCTGCCGCACTTGCAGACATCATTGATGCTGCGCCAAGTACTGTCATAGAAGCCAATACTGCAATTGCTCTTGAAAATACATTCTTCTTCATTTTTAATATTTTCCTTTCTTTTCTATATTTGTTAAGCATAAGCCGGAATTCCGGCTTATGCGAAAACAAAACTTAATTAATGATTACTGATTATCAGGTTTTAATCCAGTTCTGATAATCGTTACTAACCTTAGTCCAATCTCCGTTTACCGTAGGAAGAATAAGCTTAGCAACATTGATTGCATCATACAGATCTACAACGCCGTCCTCATTGTTATCGCCGAGGAATTCCTGGAATGAACCCTTAGGAATATCAATAGGCTTTGTTGGGAGAATAAACGTAGCAACTGTGATTGCATCGTAAAGGTCAGCCAATTCGCCGCCGCTCATATTAGCGTCGCCACGAGGTCCGATCTTAACAGGGATTGATGCAGTCTTGGTTGTACCGTTATATTCAACAGTAAATTCAACTGTATAATCAAAGTTCTCACCGTCGTAAACATCGGCAGGCGTATCAGCAAATTTAATTACTGCGTCTTCAGTTACGTCTTCATCACCAAGCATAACAACGATACCATTCTTAAAGAATTCGACGTTATCATTATGATACCACTGATCGCTGTCTTTGTCAACATCGTAATTTGTGACAATTTCTATGTCATTTTCTCCCGTACCCGTTGTTACAGTTGTAGAAGTATCTGGAGCTTCAGTTATAATAACTGTTTCGGTTACTATTACCGTTTCTGTTACAATTACCGTTTCAACTACCGGAACTGTTACCGTCACTGGCACCGTTACAATAACTGTCTGAGACGGAACTACTACCGTTTCTGTCACAACTACAGTTTCAACTACTGGAACAGTCACCGTTACCGGAACTGTCACAATAACTGTCTCGGACGGAACTATTACTGTTTCAGTCACAACTACAGTTTCAACTACTGGAACAGTTACCGTTACTGGCACTGTCACAGGAACTGTTACTGGTACTGTTACAGGAACCGTCACAGGTACTGTTATAATAATCGTCTTTACAGTATCATCGCCTGTTTCAGGAGCCTTTGTTGATGTTGTAGTTACAGTTGTTTCAGGAGCCTTTGTTGATGTTGTAGTTACAGTTGTTTCAGGAGCTTCTGTTGTTGTAACAGGCTCTGTTGTTTCAGGCTCTGTTTCGCCCTTGATTGTGATAGAACCTTTTTCTACTATAGGTGTGAGATATGTGTAGCCTTCGCCGCCGCCTGTAACAAGTACTACCGGCTTCGGAGCGCCGTTTGAACCGTGAATGTCTATCTCATAAACTTCGCCCGGCTTTGCGTCTTCCGATACCTTAAAGGTCATCTTTGCAATCGGGAGAGTCGGATCGTTCGGGATTTTCTCTTCTGCTGAAGATACTACGTACAACGCTTCCTCTAGAGTAATTGTCGCGCTCTTATCAAGACCCCAGTCCTGAACCATCTTTGTTACTTCAAGCATTGTTCTGTCAAACATTGCTCTTGCTTCAAGTCCTCTGATTTCTTTTCCCTGCGTATCTATATACATATTAACTACTACTTCTTCACCCGGAGCAGCTTCTACCTTATCTGCCCAGAGATTAGCGTCGCCAACATATACACGATTATCTTCACTTTCCGTCGTTGCTTCAGAAGGCTCTGTCGTTCCCTCGGTTGAAGGAGAGGAGCTTCCGAGAGTAATTGTAGCCGGAATCTTAGTTACAGAAGCTGAATAATCAACGTTTACAAGTCCGTAATTAGGATCATCCTTATCTAAGCCGGCTGCCGTAGAGTTACCCGACAATAACTCAAACTGATTGTCAAAATCAATCGTATATTCGCCTTCAGCCATTGAGCTGTCAAAAGTAACGTCGAATGTAACAACTGACGCGTCGTTGTCATTCTTTACAAACCATTTATCAGGACCATTCTGAATAAAGAAATTTGTTCCCGATATACCGGAAGCGTCAAAGTCTCTGCTGAACTTTCCTCCAGTACCATTTACGTTTGTAAGACCGTTCACTTCTGTAAACTTTAAATTAGATAAAGTAATTCCGCTGTCGCTTGCAGCAAATCCTGATTTAAGATATGTAACTAACTCATCGTCACCAAAATTATCTACTAACATAGCAACAGTCGTTTTAGCGTTTCCGGCCTTAACCTCATCCATAGTGAAAGATGATTTTTCAGGCACTAAGCTGAACTGGCTTACTGACTCTTTGACTACTAACCTATCAAAGGCTGACGCTGTAAACGGCAACGCGCTTGCAATCATGGTACCAACCATAGCCACAGATGTCAGAGCCGAAAGAATTCTACTCTTCTTCATCACTATTTTTCCTTTCTGTCTGCTTTCTCCCGCAGACCGCTGTTTTTTTATTTACGGATCCCCCGTTATTTTAAACCGTTAGGCTTAAAAACTTATTTATATTTGCAAATTACTGAACTGCTCCGAGATTATCCTCTGTAACAACCATTGCCACAAAATTCATAAGCACCAGACTGTCCTGAGCGTCAATCTTCATATCTCTCAGACAATCGGCGTTAGCCTTGCCTTCGGCAGTAAGCGCATTGCTTTCATTATCCAATATGTACATATTAAGCGCTACTACGTCGGCGATATTTACATAGCCGTCCACATTAACATCGCCGTATTTGGTTCCTACCGGAATATCCTCCGTAGAGCCCTCCTCTGTTGAAGGCTGAACATCTCCTGTGACTTCCACATAGCCGTCAGTAAATACCGGATCATATACTGTTATCGCTTCATCCGACGACATATAACCGAATATAATGCTTGCATTAGTTGCAGAATCTCCCGGCTTTACAGCTCTGTCAATAGGAACTATCTTGAAGTCCGCCTTGTCGCCGGCGACCGCGGTTTCCTTAACAGTACCTGTAATACTTAGAAATGTACCGGAGCCCGTAAGATAATAATCAGGATTTACTGTACCCAATGCATACATTATGCTGATAATATCAGTGTCGATATTGCATTCAAAAGGCGACGGCAGATCTGTTTCCACCCCCGACACGTCTTTTGCCAATGCGCCAAGCTCTACACTTTCAACAGTAACCAATGATGAATCATATGAAATTCCAAAATCACATCCGTTGAGTCCGGTATCGGGGATATTGGACATATCTAACGTTAATGTAAAGCTTCCGCCTGCTTCAGCGGTTGTATTGCTGATACCGACGCCGAAGCCGTCTTCAGCCGATACAATTGCAGAAACCGAAACAGACGCCAACGTTGCGGCTGCCAAAAGTCCCGCAATTACTTTTTTGGTCCTCATTTGCGTTTTCCTCCTTTTCTGATTAAGCATAATATTTTATCTATAACAAGGGAATTCTTTCGCTGTACATTCCCTTCATTATATTCGACCATGTGAGCAATTAAACGTTTATAATCTATTCACATTACAATTATAAGTTAAATGCACATTAAAGTCAATAGGTATTCAAGCTTTTTGTATGGTTTTATAAAATAAATCACCTGGAATTGTTGAATATAATGAATAAATCTTCATTTTATCGCGCTTTAAACATTATATACAATAATTCTTCACAATCCGCCCCGAAAATACCATAATTATTCCAAGCTGATACCAACTCTATTATAGACGATACTTAATCAAAAGTCAAGAGAAAACTTAAACAAATACAAATTAACTTTTGTCTAATTATACACTAAAAGACTTTTTGTGTAAAGCTTTTTATTATACATTAAATAACTTTTGTTTAGTTTTTATAAATGAGGTGTTTGAATTATTTTATTTTTTTTGCAATTTTATATTTAAATTATTTTATCGATGTGAATTTTATGCACATTTTCTGCCAATCATAGTTATATAAACAGCCGTAATCTTCCGTCGCGGCAGAATGGAGATAGTTATGAAAGCAACAGAATTGAGGTATCAAAGCATATTGCCGGATTTGTCCTCTCACCTGAAAAAAATCAAGGAAATTTCCGGCGGAAGCTCAGACCTGCTTATAAATGAAATAGAAATCTGCGGAATAAGGACCGCCCTCATATGCTGCGAGGGCATGGTTTCCACCTCCACAATGACAGAGCTGATATTGCACCCGCTTATGAACCTAAAGCTTGATAATCCGAGTCCTGCGGCGCTGTTTAATAAAATAGAAAACCGAATGCTGCTGTCTGTCGACCGTCCCGTAGCATATAACTACGAAGATTTTTTCCGTCTTTTAAATTCCGGATTTGCAATGCTTGCCGCAGACGGACAGGACAGCGTTCTCGCCTTCGGAGTCCAGGGCTACGACAAAAGAGGCGTGGACGAGCCGTCCGGCGAAAACAATATAACCGGATCTCACGATGGCTTTGTAGAGGTTATACGCTCGAACATGTCCCTTATAAGGCGGCGAATGAAATCGCCGGTTCTTGTTCAGAAGCTGTTTGTAATGGGAGATAAAAGCCAGACTGATATGTGCATCTGCTACATGTCCGACAGAGTTCCGAAAAAGCTTATAGAAAAAATAATGACGACAATTGAAAAAACGGATCTTGAATCGATTTTGTCCACAGGCTATATACAGCCGTTTATAGAGCCGGACAAAAAACGGTTTTTCAATTCTGTCGGCAGAACTGAACGACCTGACGTTTTATGCTCAAAGCTTATAGAGGGACGAGTTGCAATATTGGTGGACGGCAATCCGTTTGCTCTTATTATTCCTAAATTATGGAGCGACGATTTTCAGACTGTTGACGACTACAACTTCAAGCCTTATTACGCCACATTCACAAGATGGCTGAAATATGCGGCTTTTCTTATTGCCATACTGCTTCCGGCTCTTTATGTGGCGATAGCCATGCACCACCCTGAGCTTTTAAACAGCACTCTCCTGCTGATTCTTGCCGAATCTGAGCAAAACGCTCCGTTTTCTATAATAACGGAAACGGTAGGCGTACTAATAATATACGAAATAATCAAAGAAGCCGGTCTGCGGCTTCCTAAGGCAGTAGGAGGAGCGGTAAGTATCGTAGGAGGTCTGATTATAGGCGATGCGGCGGTGACCTCCGGTCTTATAAGTACTCCGCTTCTGACGGTAGCGGCGCTTTCCGTTATAAGCGGCTTTGTAATACCCGATCTTGCGCCGGCAATTACAATCCTTCGTATAGTATTTATAATCTGCGGCGGAATATGGGGGATTTTCGGAATCAGTCTGTTCGGATCCGCGGTATTGTTCAATATGTGCGCCACAGGGGATTTCGGATTCCCGTACACTGCGCCGATATCGCCCTTCAAGCCTAAAACAATGGGAGATATTGCTGTAAGACAAGGCTTCCGGAAAATGCAGAACAACAACTTCACAGTGGAGGAGCTTCATGAATAATATATCAAACAGCCAGCTTTTCGCTCTGATGTTCGGAGTAAAAACATTTAGCCTGATATGCTCAGGAGTAACGGCCGACGCCTCTCAGATGGCGGGAGCGGCCATCTCGATAATAGCGCAGTTTCTGTTGGCGATACCGATGATGACTCTTTACAGAAGAGAGGGATTCAGCCTGAAAAAAGAAATGCTCTTCGGAAAATTCGGCAAATGCCTTTATGCTCTTTTCTTTATCGTATGGGGAGCCGTTTCCTTCAACAGACTGTGGGGCGTAAGCAAAAGCGTTTATTTTCCGGTAGACAGCAGCCTCGCCTGCGCCGTTATACTTGCCGCCGTATGTCTTTACTGCGCGTCAATGAAGCTATCTTCTCTTTCCAAGTCGTCTGTAATAATATTCGGAATTTTGGTCTTTTCAATGGCGGTATTAATATTCGGAGCATATCCTAAGGCCGAGCTTGCCAATTACATTCCGGACACAGAACTGAAAACGGTCATGAACAGCACAATAAATAATTTTTGTTCCTCAGGAGAGCTTGTGATGCTGTTTATACTGCTTGAGTTCACTAAATCCAATAGTCACAGAGGCGTTACGGCATTTTTTATAGGCGCGTTTATTGTAACCGAGCTTATATACATTATAGAAATAACAGTTCTCGGCAGAATAATAGACCTTACGGATTTTCCGTTTTTTACAGCGGGCGCGTTTTCTCAGCCGTTCAGTATTCAGAGGTCGGACTCCCTTTATATGATAGTGTTTACGCTTCTGTGCGTTTTGAACGTCACGCTTCAGCTTGTTCTCTCGTCGATACTAATTAAAGAAATATTCCCGGAACTTAAATACAATACGCTGTTATCTGTGATCCTGATGCTCGGATTATCGGCTCTGCTCAATTCAACGGGAGTCGATATTTTTCCGGCGCTGGGAATACTGATTATAATACTGTCGATTATTATTCCGGTAATTATGCTCATAAGGAGGGTTTGCAATGAAAAAAGAACTGCTGACGGCGGCGGCTCTGACTCTGCTCCTTTGCGGGTGCAGTCATAAAATAGAAGTAAGAGATAAAGGATTTGTAAGAAGCATAGGCTGCGACGGAAAGGAAAATAAAACCGTTTCAGTCCGGCTTTACGGTGAAAAAGACGTACTTTCCGGAAACGGCGAGACAATATTTACAGCTATTGAAAACGCTGAAACCAGCCAGGGAAAAACGCTGTTTACAGGTCATCTGGAGCTTCTGGCTCTGAGCCCCGGAAATATAAGGGAGATGCTGACCGTTATGATGCAGAACAACCGAATTTCACCATCCTGCTCCCTGCTTATGATACCGGAAAATGCTTCAGGCACCATTGAAAGCTATGAGGAAACCGAGCTTACCGACCTAATTGAAAGCGGATGCCGAAAGGGTAAAATAAAAAACAAAAACATAAGCGGCGTTTTAAACGATCTTTTAGAAGACGACGCTATGGCCGCCGTTCCTGCGCTAAGCAACAACAAGCTAACAATGGCCGTTATTGATTCGGATTCTATTGTGGGAATACTGTCCGAGGAGGAATCGCAGGGCCTGTGCTGGCTGACCGGTTCCTTGAGGGACATTTATCTGCCCGTAGAAGTAGGCGGAAGGACTATAAGCTTTCAAATAAGAAAAAGCAGTCCCAAGCTAAAGGCTGAGTTTGACGGAAAGAATATAAAAATAACCACCGAAATAAAAATCAGCGGCGGAAGCGTTGAAGAAGGGATAAGCCACGAGGAAGCCTCAGAGGCAGGCGCCGCAAAAATTTCCGGTCTGTGCTCAAAGACCATATCCAAAACCGTTACGGGAATGAAAGCCGACGTCTTAGGAATACAAAAATGCATATCTTCAGAAAACATAAATATAAATGGCGAATGGAAGGAGCTTATACCCAGACTACAGTTTTATTACAGTATAAAAATAGCCTCATAAAAAACTAAAAATGCACGAGAAATTAAATTTCCTCGTGCATTTTATTCGGTTTATTACTGTATATAGACTAAACCGGTCGTATTATTCAAGCGTCTGTCCGAGCTTATCGGCTGAAATAACCATTGCCACATAATTCATAAGAGTCAGACTGTCGGAGGCATCAATTTTGTTATCTCTTGCACAATCTGCATTAGCTTTCCCCTCCGACGAAATCGCGTTGACTTCGTTATTAAGAATATACATATTTAAAGCGACAACATCGGCTATATTTACACTTCCGTCAGTATTAACATCTCCGTATTTTGTGCCGTCGGGAATTACCTCCGTAGTAACCTCAGTCGTACTATCTGGGACGTCTTCAGTAGTAACTGCCGTCGTTGTAGACGAGGTTGTAACGGGAATCGGTTCTGTTGTAACAGGAGGATCTATAGGATCAATGGGAAGCTCTATGCTTTGGAAGTCGATTCCTATATCCTTGTATTCACTGGAATCCTTCGTTTCAAGGAAACCGCCTGTATTCAAGATTCCGTCCGCATTTCTCCATTCCTTATGAAAATCAAACCAGTCTGCGCCGGATCCCTCGGAAGCGCTCACATACGGCGCAACCTCAAGACTGATAAAGTCGTCGTCCGTTATTGTAACTATATTTCCGATCTTATCTCCGTTATTTATAGTCTGCTTGTCAGTAACGTTATAATATTTGCCGCCGTTATAATAAGCGGAATTTTCCATAGTTCCGACAAACTTATCGTTTGCTATTTTTGCCGAGCTGATTCCCGGAGCCAGCGCCGCGTTAAAATTATCGGCGTTTACATATGTGAGAACGGCTGAAAAATCGCATCCGTCGTCAGTGCAGCGGTAGCAGGAGAAGTTGGGCTTTCCGTTTCCGCCTATACCGTTATTATAAGCCGTGCATTTTGAAACGCTGCCGAGCTTAGGATTGTTATTGTCTGTAAATCCGCAGTTAAGATTTTCAAAGGCAAGGCAGTTTTCAACAATATGAGCCGTTCCTATACCGCCGCCTCCAAGCTTAAAGCCGTTGCCGTCGCAGTCTCCGAAGCCTTCGCCGAATTCCGTATAACCATTTCTAAAGGCTATGCAGTTTCTTATCGTTACAACGCCTATAGGCCCCGTTTCAGACTTAGCATACAAATCCCAGCCGTCGTCGCTGTTGTTGTATGACATACAGCCGTCAAATACGTTCCCTTCTCCACATGTAAGCTTTGCGGCAAATCCGTCCGCATTTTCCATTGTTTCGTTATCACAGTTGTTTTTAGCAGTGCAATTTAAAATTAAATTATCAGAAGGCCATGAACCGATATCCGCATTGCTTGTTTTATAGCGTGAAAGCTGCAATCCCGTATCCTGATTATCGTTAAATTCCATCAGTTCAATAAGGTTATCGTTTCCGGCAAGAAGCATTCCGTTATCTCCGGCCTTGGTTATTTCAAAGCCCTTGAAATACCAGTAATCGCCGTCAAGAACAACTCCCCGGTTTGAATCGCTCACCTCCATGGCCGAGAAATCCCACACAACCTCATCGCCCGGATAAGCCATAATCGTTTTGTATTTTCCGTCAGCTCCGTTATTTGTATCTTCAATCAATATAGTGCTGTCAAAGCTATAAACTCCGCCGAGCAGATAAATTACGCCTCCCGGCTGAACCATTTTTATTGCGCTCAACACGTCGATCGGATCTTCCTTGGTTCCCTTTCCTGAAGACGACGCGTCCGGTGAACAGTAAACCGCGTCCGCTGAAATATCAGGCTGCGTTATTTTTGTCGTAACGGTCGTCGAAGGCTTCGACGTATCGGAGGATACAGTCGTAACCGGAGCTTCCGTCGTTTCTTCAGAAGGCTCTGTAGGCTCAACTTCTCCTCCGTCCTCGAATCCGCTTCCTATTGCAATCACAGACGGCTCATACGCCTTAAGCTTGGCCATAAGCTCCGTATTTACCGCATAGCTTGAATCATCGTCCGCAGTAAAGGTAAAATCAAAGTCTCCTCCGCCAAGTCTGCCCGCTTCGGCCGTTACAACAGCGGGAACATCTTCGGCGGAATCCGCAGTATAGCTATACATAGCGCTTCCCGTGTCAAAATTGTTATATGTATTGGATCCCTGCTTGGAGGTTACAGAGGACGAAAGCTTTTCATTCCTTGAGGAGGCTACGTAAGCGTCAAACTCGACCGAATCCTCCTGATATGAAACAAATCTTTTCTGTCCCTCCATATAATTTCCGTAAGCCTTTATAGTTCCTCCGTCTTCGCTTGAAAACGTTCCTTCAGCGCCGTCTGCAACATCTGAGCCCTGCATGGAGGTCAGCATCGGATATTTACAGTTTCTGAAATAATTGCTCTCGGCAAAAACGGACGAGCCCAGCGTAGAGCCTATTCCGTATTTTGAATTGCCGTCATAGTAATTGTTATAGACATGAGCTGAATAGAATCTTACTCTTGGATGCCTCGAATCCGAATGATCATACCAATTATGATGGTATGTTATATAAAGACCGTCCGTCGTATCCTCGCTAAGTCCCAGCAGGTTGCACTTTCCGCTGTCCCAGAAATGGTTATAAGAAAATGTGATATACGTGGATTTCTTGCAGTCAAGCGCACCGTCGCCTTTGGCCTGATCAGCATCGCTGCCGGCCATACCGTAGAACAGATCGCAGTTATGCACCCAAACGTGGTCGTTCCCCTGCTGCAAAGTAATATTGTCGCCCTCGCTGCTGTCAACCAGCATAACGCCGATATTTCTTATCTCAAGGTTTGACATATTCTTTACTCTCAGACCAAAGCCTGAAATAACCGCGTCGTCGCCGATTCCCTCTACAGTTATTCCGCATTTCAGCTTTCCGCCGCCGTCAATGGTTATATCTCCCTTATCAGTTACCGCAGGATCGGTTACAGTTCCTATTACCCTTATATCAAGCGGTCTTGTTTCATAACCCTTTTTATAAAGGTTAAGTATATTCTGTATTCCCGTACCGTTTGTGGTAGAGCCGCTGCTGCTTGTTACCACATCCATTGTTACCGTATCCTTTGTTTCTTCGGTAAGATAAAGAACAACGGCATTATCCTTGAGGGTTCCGTCTTCATTATATGCTCCGGAGGAGGTGCCGTCCGTCCATGCAAAACCGGTTCTGTCATAGCTTCCTACTGTTATAGGCGCCGATTCAATAGAGCCTGATGAATTTTCCTCTCCTCCCGAGGTAGGAACAACCTTCAAAACATATTTGCCGGCCTTGAGTCCAACGGCGTCCGCTCTGAAATAGCCGCCATACTGCCTTATAAGCATGGAATCAAGCTGAACATAGCTTCCGCCTTCGGGCTTGCAATATACATTATAGCCGTCGGCTCCGCTGACGGGCGTCCATGTGATATAAGCGGATTCCTTGAGAACAACCGACTGCGCCGGTACCGAAACTTCCGCTGAAACGATACCGGTTCTGAGATAAGAGTAATTTCCCATACCGGACATTACTCCGCCGGCAGCAATTGCGGCAGCCAGCATACAGGTAACAATCTTTTTTAACTTCATAATAATATACCCCTCAAAAAATATTCGGACTTCAATACTATTATTATACTTCCGCACAAACTATATTTCAATTGTTAATACTGGAGAATTTTACACAAAAAAATTATAACATGTCACAAAAAAGCATATAATTATACCAAACCTCTTTTCCATACTCCCTTTTTGTAAAAGAAAAAGGCTATTGCCGTAGCAATTATCCACCCTATCGGCCAAGAAAGCCAAACTCCGAGCGTGTCAAAACGTGCTGAAAGAATATATGAAAGTATAACTCTTAAAATAAGGTCTGCAAACGTCGACACCATGAAAGCTCTCATGCTTCCGGCTCCGCGGAGAAGTCCGTCAGTCATTATTTTAACGGCAACCGCCAAATAAAACGGAGAAACTATTTTTAAAAACTCCATTCCCGTCTTTAAAGCGGTTACGCTCTGGTCATTTTCCATAAACAGCATAAGCGCATGCCGGCAGAAAATAAAATATATAAGTACAAACGGCAGTGCGACTGCGAGCGAAATCAAGACTCCAGCTGAATATCCCTGCTTGATTCTCTCCGTTTTTCCGGCGCCCATATTCTGAGCCGTATAGCTGGATACCGCGTTTCCGGCGGCGGCAAAGGACATTATAGCAAAGGTATTCAGCTTTATGGCGGCCGAATACCCCGCTATTACAGAAGAGCCGTAGCCGTTTATTATTCCTTGTATAAAGAGGTTTCCGACAGACACAAAGCTCTGCTGCAAAACGCTTGGTATCGTAACCGCGCCTATTCTGCGGAACAGACCGACGTCAAATATTTTCGGTCTGATCTCATACTGAAGCTTATTGAGTCTTGTAAAAAGAATAATTACCGATACTACCGACGCCGCTCCCTGCGCTATAAAGGTAGCCCACGCTGCTCCGGCGACTCCCCAGCCGAAAACGGCTACAAAAAGCAGATCAAGACCGATATTTCCCAGAGAGGAACCTATAAGCAGATACATAGGTGTTTTAGCGTCGCCAAGAGCAGTGAAAACGCCCGAAGATATATTATAAAAGAAAAGAAACGGAAGACCGTAGGTGAAAATATTGAGATATACTCCTCCGTCGTCGAAAATATTCTCCGGAGTATTAAGCAGCTTTAATATAGGATTGCAGAATATCACGCCGAATAGCAGAATACATAAGCTTATAGCCGCGGACATAACAAACGAAGTGTTTACCGCCGTTTTCATTTCCGACATTCTTCTGCTGCCGAAAAGCTGAGATATTATAACAGAGCTTCCTATATTGCAGCCCATTGCGATAGCCATAAAAATCATAGTAACAGGATACGATACCCCGATAGCCGCTAGAGCGTCTTCACCTGCAAATCTCCCGGCAATAATACTGTCGGAAATATTATAAAGCTGCTGGAATACAACGCTCCCCAAAAGAGGCAGCGTAAACATAAACAATACCCTTGACGGCTTTCCCTTTGTAAGATCAGTTATCAATTTTTTTCATCCTTTCAAAGCGCTGCTGACTAAAAACAATTATTTCCCCGTAAAATACGGCGCAAACCGTCCGCGGTAAACCGCGGACGGCAAGTAAGCTACGTTATCCCGCCGCCTTAACAGCGGCTTCAACGATATTTTTAAAATACCATGTATTACTGCTTCTGTCAAGCAGTCCGAACTCCTCCTTAGCTCCGTTGTCCCAGATAAAGCAGGTGATTCCTCTTTTTTTAGCGGAGCCGATATAATACGACATGTAATCTGCTCTGACGCTGTCGTTTCCTTTATTTGTAGCTCCGCATTCTCCTATTATTACCGGAACTCCCTTATCAATAAAATATTTCTTAACAAGCTCAAAACCCTTGTCAAGCTCTTTTTTGTCGGCGTCGCTTCCCCACTCCGATCTTGAATTATCGCCGCCTGCAAAGTCCCACGGAGAATAATAATGTATCGAAACTATAATCCTATCGTCGTCGGGTATTTTCACATCTTTAATACCGGTTTCGTCCATAGCAGCCGCATGAGCGGTTATAATCAATGAACGGACAGCATTATTTCCGCCGGAATTACGTACAGTTTCAACGAAAGAAGCAAACAGTTCGTTTATTACATCTCGCTCCTCTGCCGTTCCGCAGGTCCATTCGTTTTCGCCGCCTATTATTCTCGGCTCGTTCATTCCCTCAAACAGAAGATGATAGTCGTAATCCTTAAAACGCTCCGAAAGCTGCTCCCAGATACTGATTAGTCTCGATTCGCTTTTAGCCTTATCTGCCCTGCTGGGCTTAAGCCATGTGTAATCGTCGTGATGAACATTTATTATAACGTACATATCATTGTCAATGGCATAATCAACTACTTCATTTACGCGGTTCAGCCACGATTCTTCTATTTTATCGCCGTCCATGTGCTCGTTCCAGGTCACGGGGATTCTTACGGCGTTAAAGCCCGCCGCCTTTACCGTATCTATCATCTTCTTAGTAGTCTTAGGATTTCCCCATGCAGTTTCAAAATCGTCAACTTCCCACGTTATATCATAGCAATCGAGGGTATTTCCGAGGTTCCAGCCGATTTTCATATCCTTTACTATCTCAGCCGAGCTTAAACCGTCCGATGTTATCTTGTTTTTTTCATCGTTTTTCGGTATGTCCGCGTCGGCGTTTGCCGCGGAGGCAGGCGCGCCGCTGCTGTATTTGACTGTTACGGATTCAAGCGTTACGGAGTCCTGCTTGCTCCACCAATAGCCCAGCATTACGTCGCCGTCGGCGTTGATATAATCCTTGATTTCATCAGGAACAAGCCAATAAAGCGTCGCGCTGTCCGAATTCGTCATAACAGCGGCGTTACCACTCTGATACCAGTTTTTGTCAGTTTTGTCCGAACAGGAATCGTCAACCGATATGCCGAACGCTCCCGAATATTTCTGAAGCTCCCCTCCCGCTTTTACTTTAAATTCAAAGTACTGCGGAACGTCTACCTCGCTGATAAGCTCGGAAAGCGGTATAACGGCCTTTTTATCCTTTTCGCTTCCGTATTTCAGCGTCTTGTCAGGCTCTATTGTCTTTGTACCGTCAACAGGTATCTGAGCCGAGGATGTATAATTGCATATAATGCTTGAAAGCCTTAGCTTCTGAAGACCGCCCCACCAATATCCGACTTCAATAAATCCCTTATCGCTTACATTTACATAATCCTTGATTTCTCCCGGAACATCCCATGTAACCTCAAGATATGCGCTGTTTACATCAATTTCAAAATCGTCAGACTGATACCAGCCCTTATCCGTAGCCGCCTTGCAGGACTCGTCGACGGATATTCCGCACGCGCCCTTGTAGCTGCCGATATTCGACGAGCCGTCCTCAGCGTAAAATACAAATACGAACGAGTCTATCTTATCTCCTTCTTTTGCAAAATCGCTGAGAGCCGCCTTATACGTCTTATTCTTATCATAATCCAATATTTCATTTATATCGCTTTTTTCGCTGCCCATTGAAAAGCTGACGGTTTCCGTCGGACTGATATGAACAGTGGTAACAGCCTCGGTTGTCCGGGCTTCGGTCGGCGCTTGAGTAGACGTCGGCTCGGTTTCAGATTCGGTCTCAGTAACGGCAGACGAAGTCTCCCTGTCGTTATTATCTCCCTTTAGAAGAAACGCAGTCACGACGCCGGCTAATGCTACTATTACAACAGCCATGACCGCGACTGCTATTTTCAGCCCCTTGTTATTCTTTTTTTCATCCATATCCATAATTCTCCTTACAGCTTTATAAATTAATTATATATTGATTTTTCAAATTTGTAAAGAGGGGGATAAAAAAATCCCCTCTGCATAAAAATGCAAAGGGGAAATAAAAATAAGAGAGTGACATAATTAGAGGAGATGAAATTATAAAACAATCTTATCAACTGCTTTTAACCTCAGCCGATCTTTCAACCGACAAGCATATTATGCCTAAACAATGTGATAAATTTATGATATAAGCGTGAACAAATTTCAAAAATTAATTACAGATTTTGCTTTTATTTCCTTAATTTATAAAGTATATTTATTATAGGACTGAAAATAATAATGTCATGAACATTTATAATGTTCTGGAAACGAGGTGGACAGTATGTGGAACAAGCTCGCATTGATTCTGCTCATAATAGGCGGAATCAACTGGGGTCTGGTCGGAATCTTCCAATTTGACCTTGTTGCATGGCTTTTCGGCGGAACCGATTCCATATTAAGCAGGGCGATTTATATAATAGTTGCAATTTCTGCTATATGGTGCATTTCTCTGCTTTTCAGACCGAGCGACAAGATGATTGAAGCAACAGACTCGTAAGTCCTCATAAAAAGACATTAAGGCATAATAATAAATGATGCCGCATTGTATTATGCTTTTATGCCAGAATAACGCTGCCTGTAATAACAGGCAGCGTTTTTACTTATACATATTCTGTTTTTAATCTTTGCTTTCTTTCATAAATAAACTAATTATCAGAAGAACTGCAAAAATTAATCCAATAACAGCCCATATATATAAGTCGCTGTAACTTCCAGCATTAATAAATGCTATTATTGAACCTACAATATAAAAAACAATAGAAGTAATAATTCCTCCCTTAGTTTTTCTTGCAGCTATGGAAATTATACCAGAAACAAGCATGGATATGCTCAATATAAAACCGCCGCTTCCACCGGATTCGCCATTTTCTAAAACCGCATTACCCACTCCTACAGCGCATGACTGCAACAAAATTATCAGACATAGCACTATTGAAATTATACCTATTACTAATCTAATTGTTTTAGCGCTCTGTTTATACATCAGCAATATACCCCCTTCCTTTTCATAATATAGGTCGTTTCAACCTATATCTCTATTATAGGGCAATTTGACCTATTTGTCAATAGGTCATTATGACATAATTATTATATTCTATGAACAAAGGAGAATTAATAATGTTTCGTATTAAACAAATACGTAAGGAAAAGGGCTTAAGTCAACTACAAGTACAGATGAAAACAGGCATAGATCAAAGTGATTACTCTAAAATAGAAAGAGGGATTAGATGTCCTACTATTGATCAGATAACAAAACTGGCTGTGCTATTTGGAACAAGCATCGATTATCTGGTAGGTATTACTGACGAAAAAAATCCTTATCCTCCAAGTAAAAAAACAACATATTACTTTTAAATAAAAAAATACCCGGGCAAAAGCCCGGGTACAATTAAAATAAGAGAAAATAAATATGTGTAGAACAAAAGAAAGGAGACAACAAAACGAGTGTAAATAATTCATGAATTATTTAACACTGCTGTTATTATACACCAAAATACGCTAATCGTCAACAAAAAAATCAGTTTTTTTTGATTATATATATATTTTTGTTGTTTTCACCAATTATTCACACAAAAGATTATACAACTTTAATGCTTTATAAGTCGGATTTTAACTATTTTTATAATAATCTGACGATTCCTGACGGCTGTTTTACAGTCTGAAACTTTGTCTTATTTTTAACAGGATATTTATAAAAAGGTATTTACAAAAAGCTAAGGTTGTGATATTATTAATAGTGAAGTTATGTGTACTCATATAACCCAATTTGATTTTTTACATAAATTTAGGAGGACTATTACCAATGGCAAGAAAAATGAAAACCATGGACGGTAACAACGCTGCCGCTTGGGTATCATACCCATTTACAGAAGTTGCGGCTATTTACCCTATCACACCGTCTTCACCAATGGCCGAAGTTACAGACCAGTGGTCCGCAAAAGATAAGAAAAATTTATTCGGACAGCCTGTTCAGGTAGTTGAAATGCAGTCTGAGGCAGGTGCGGCAGGCGCTGTTCACGGCTCTCTGGCGGCAGGTGCTCTTACAACAACATATACCGCTTCCCAGGGTCTTCTCCTGATGATCCCTAACATGTATAAGATTGCCGGCGAGCTGCTTCCTTCAGTAATTCACGTTTCCGCGCGCTGCGTTTCTACTCACGCGCTGAATATTTTCGGAGATCATTCAGATATTTATGCATGCCGTCAGACAGGCTATGCAATGCTTTGCTCTTCAAATCCTCAGGAAATCATGGATTTAGGAGCTGTGGCTCATCTTTCCACAATCAAGGGAAGAGTTCCGTTTATTCATTTCTTCGACGGCTTCAGAACATCTCATGAAATCCAGAAGATCGAAACATGGGACGACGCAGACCTAAAGGAAATGCTCGATATAGACGCGGTTCAGAGATTCCGCGACGAGGCGCTCAATCCGGAGCACCCTGTTTTAAGAGGCACTGCACAGAATCCTGATATATTCTTCCAGGCAAGAGAGGCGTGCAATCCATATTATGACGCTATGCCTGCAATTGTTGAAGAATACATGGGCAAGGTAAACGCAAAGCTCGGTACAGATTACAAGCTCTTTAACTATTACGGCGCGGCCGACGCAGAACATATAATCGTCGCTATGGGTTCTGTAAACGATACAATCGAAGAAACGATAGATTACCTCAACGCGAACGGCGGCAAGTACGGTCTTGTCAAGGTAAGACTTTACAGACCTTTCGTTGCCGACAAGCTTGTTGAAGCTATTCCTGACAGCGTCAAGAGAATTTCTGTACTCGACAGAACAAAGGAACCCGGCTCTCTGGGCGAACCTCTTTATCTCGACGTGGTTGCCGCTCTCAAGGGAACAAAATTCAACGATATTCCGGTATTCACAGGAAGATACGGACTTGGTTCAAAGGATACCACTCCGGAACAGATCATCGCCGTTTACCAGAACACGGAAAAGCCAAGATTTACTATCGGCATAAAGGACGACGTTACAAATCTCTCGCTTGATTCAGTTGAATGTCCAGACACCGCTCCTGCCGGTACAACCTCATGTAAATTCTGGGGTCTCGGCTCCGACGGTACGGTCGGCGCAAACAAAAACTCGATCAAAATCATAGGAGACCATACTGAATTATATGCTCAGGCTTACTTCTCTTATGACTCAAAAAAATCGGGCGGCGTAACGGTTTCACATCTGCGTTTCGGAAAAACTCCTATCAAATCAACTTACCTTATTAATAAAGCTGATTTTGTCGCATGTCATAATCAGAGCTATATTGATAAATACGATATGGTTTCCGACATTAAGCCGGGAGGAACCTTCCTTCTCAACACTATCTGGGATATGGACGGTCTTGAAAAGCACCTTCCCGGTCAGGTAAAGAGATACCTTGCGCAAAATAATATCAATTTCTATACAATCAACGGCGTTAAGCTGGGCGAAGAAACCGGAATGGGAACAAGGATAAATACTATTCTTCAGTCTGCATTCTTCAAGCTCGCCGACATTATTCCTTTCGAGGACGCCGTAAAATACATGAAGGCAGCCGCTGAAGCTTCTTATAGCAAGAAGGGACAGGATATCGTTGAAAAGAACTGGAACGCTATCGACGCGGGTCATCAGAATATCGTAAAGATCGATATTCCTGCGTCATGGTCCGACGCGTCCGATACTCAGATGGGAATGGCTCGCGTAACAAGCAGCAATAAGGCTTTGGCTGATTACGTAAACAATATTCAGATCCCCTGCAACGCTCAGAAGGGCGATACGCTCCCCGTTTCCACTTTCAAGGACGCCGCCGACGGTACCTTCCCTCAGGGCTCTTCCGCATTTGAAAAGAGAGGTATCGCAGTTAAGGTTCCGAGATGGATTCCTGAAAACTGTATCCAGTGTAACCAGTGTTCATATGTTTGTCCTCATGCTGTAATCAGACCTGCCGCTCTTTCTGCCGATGAAGCCGCAAACGCTCCGGACGGAATGAAGATGGTTGATTTCAAGCCCGCTATGGACGGTATGAAATTCGCTATGACAGTATCTGTTCTTGACTGTACCGGCTGCGGATCATGCGCAAACGTATGCCCCGCAAAGAACAAGGCTATCGTTATGGAACCGCTGGAATCACAGCTCGACGAGCAGGAAAAATTCACCTACGGCGCTTCTCTTGACGAAAAGCCGGAGGTTGCGGCCAAGTTTAAGGCTACGACTGTTAAAGGCTCGCAGTTCAAGCAGCCTATGCTTGAATTCTCAGGCGCCTGCGCAGGCTGCGGTGAAACTCCTTACGCAAAGCTCATTACACAGCTCTTCGGCGACAGAATGTATATCGCCAACGCTACAGGCTGTTCTTCAATCTGGGGCGGTTCCGCTCCTTCAACTCCTTATACCTTCAATAAAGAAGGAAAGGGTCCGGCTTGGTCTAACTCCCTGTTTGAGGACAACGCTGAGTTCGGTTACGGTATGTTCTTAGGTCAGAAAACTCTCAGAAACAGAGTTATCGCTAAGGTTAAGGACTTAAATGAAACTACTGACAATGCAGACGTAAAGGCTGCCATTGCAGAATATTTAGACACGGTAGACGACGGAAATGCAAATACTCCCGCAACAGAGAAGCTTGTAGCCGCTCTCGAGGCATGCGGATGCGAAGCAGCTAAGGATATTCTCGCCTCCAAGGATTATCTGAGAAAGAAATCTCAGTGGATCTTCGGCGGAGACGGCTGGGCTTACGACATTGGCTTCGGCGGACTTGACCATGTTATCGCTTCCGGTCAGGACGTTAATATTTTCGTATTTGATACAGAGGTTTATTCCAATACGGGCGGACAATCTTCAAAGTCGACTCCTACAGGCGCTATCGCTCAGTTTGCCGCTGCCGGCAAGGAAGTAAAGAAAAAGGATCTGGCAGGCATAGCAATGAGCTACGGCTATGTTTATGTCGCACATATAGCTATGGGCGCTGATTATAACCAGTGTATTAAAGCTATCGCAGAGGCTGAGGCTTATAACGGTCCTTCAATCATTATCGGATATGCTCCGTGTATAAACCACGGTATCAAAACCGGTATGGGTACTGCTATGGCAGAGGAGAAAAAGGCGGTACAGGCAGGTTACTGGCACCTTTACAGATACAACCCTACCTTGAAGAAGGAGGGTAAGAATCCTTTCATAATGGATTCCAAGGCGCCTAATACAGACGAATATAAGAACTTCCTCATGGGAGAGGTTCGTTACAATGCTCTTGCACGTCAGAATCCTGAAAGAGCAGAAAGACTCTTTGATAACGCGCTCGCTAACGCTAAGGACAGATATGATTATCTAACAAGACTTTCTAAGCTCTACGGCGAAGACTAATCCTAATCAATAATTGATGCGAAAGGAAGAACCGCAGCACAATGCGGGAGGTCCAGACCATAAATATTCAGCGGACTCATACAAGAGTCCGCTGTTTTATTATAAAAAACGCCCCGTATCTGATATTAAGCTGATATCGGATACGGGGCGTTTTTATATTATTTTAATTATCAATTCCATAATACATTTTTCCGTCAGGCATTCTTACATTATTATCGGCAGACGCTGAGCCGCTGTAAACTCTGACTACATATGCAGAATCGTTATCAAGCATACAAGTATTACCGGTAAACTTATTATTATACCCCCAGCCTGAAACAATCTCGTGAACCTCAAAAGCGTTTCTTAAAATAATATTTCCGTTCTGATATGCGTCATTATTTCTAATCACAGTATCATTGCCCTTAACTTTGATAAATGCGTTAGCCGACGTCTGGCCGCTAAGATCATCGCCGTATAATTTACAGTTTTCAACAATGCTTCCGGTAGTATATTCCTTGATATCAATCATTTCGGCTGTAACTCCGGGACCGAGAACACAGCCGGAAACGGTATTGTAATCGCAATTATAACCGTAACCTAATGTACTTTCCGAGCTTCCGATATAAACTGCTTCTCCATAACCCGGACTGATACGACCGGTATTTATAACAGTGCAGTCCTCAACCCTGCAATAAGAACTGTTATCACGCAAATGTATCCCCTCGCTGCCGATTTCGCTTACCTTACATTTCCTGATTACAGAATAATTGGAATTATCAAGTATTATTCCCTTTTGTGCATTTGAAATCTCAAGATTTTCTATATTCCAGTAATCACCGGTAATATAAAATACAACGCCGTTTTCTATGCTTTTTCCATAAAGCAACGCTTGATTCTCTGTGTCACTGCTTCGAATAGTAATAGGTCTTTCCCTTGTTCCGTCGGCAGCCGACCAAAAGTTTGCGCCTTTCGGTCCGGTAGAGTCAGATGTATAAATTCCGGCTTCAAGCACTATTTCATCTCCGGGCAGTGCATTATTCAACGCCTGAGTCAGTTCTCCGGATGTCCTTACATAAACAGTATTAACTGAATTATTTTCATACAGAACATTTCTTCTGAGCTTAATAACGTCAAACACATCGCAGTCCCCGTCACCGTCAATATCGCATACCCCGTTTGCTTTATCAGATTTTTTTATGAGAAAATCTATCAGAGCCGTTATATCTCCTGAATCCGAATACGCAGAATATGACGGTACAATCATCGCAAAGGTTAATAAAATTGCTGCCGGAATTAATTTTATCATTTTCTTCATTTCTAACCCCAATCATCAGCCGCTTATGTTTCCATAAAGCTTTAACGCGTCGTATATATGAAAAGGCTCGGTATAATGACTTCCCTGCGCTCCGGCAGTAATCAAAACATAAATTTCACCGTCTATTTCCGCAATTGAAGCAAGGCACAGTCCGGCTTCGTCAGTATAACCGGTTTTTCCGCCCAGTATCCTGCCTCCCTCAACATAGGAGGAATCCATTTCCGAAAACATTGTACTGGAAAGCGTTATGCCGTCAGGATGCTCGTCAGTTTCCGTATAATAGCTTTGAGAGGTAAATATTTCGTAAAACGTATCGTTTTCAAGCGCATAGCGCAGCAGCAGCGATATATCTGAAGCGGTTGAATAATGCTCGTAATTCTGAAATCCGCAGACATTTGTAAAGCTTGTATCGCTCATGCCCAGTTCCTTGGCCTTACTATTCATCAGCTCAACAAATTCCCATTCGCTGCCGCTTATATAGCTTGCAAGCGTAAGACAGCATTCCGCCCCCGAGCTTAAAACGGCTCCGTAAAGCATGTCCCTGTAAGTTACGCATTCATAGGCGACAAATCCGGCAGTAGAACCGTTTTCATAGGCGATCTGATCATATATGTCGCCGGGTATCATAATCTGCTCGTCAAGATCGCTTATATGCTCTATGGCAACTATCGCAGTCATTATCTTTGTAAGCGAAGCCGGATAAATACGGCTATATTGATTCTTGGAATATAACTCATTACCGTCTATATCCGTTAAGAGCGCCGTTTCGCTTTCAATTTCTATAAAATCGAAGCTGATCTCCCTTTCCTCGGTCGTTTCAGGCTCAGTCGGCGGAGCGTCGGTTGGTTCTGATTCAGCTGCGATTTGTGAAGGCTGAGTATTATTTTCTGATACGTCCACAGAAGCCGTATCGCTTCTCTTCTGCAGCAGGCTTACACCTCCGAGTATAATGAGAAGCAGCATCAATATGATAAAAAGCCAGAGCGCAACTCCTCCGGCAGAGCTTGATTCCTTTTTCATTAACGTTCCTCATCATATAAAATCTCTTAGATTATTTTAACATAAACGCCGCGTATACGTCAAGCAGAACGGGGCAGAAATAATCCGCCCCGCATAATCATGCTTTATATTTTTCAGTCTGAGCCGTTATTAATTCTGTATCGTCAAAATAATTAATCTTCATAGCGGCCTTTACCTCTGAAAGCGTGGACTCCGCCTTAGCCTTTGCCGCGGCAGTTCCCTTTTTCAAAACCTCGTAGACATAGGGTATGTTCTGTTCAAGCTCTTTTCTTTTCGCTCTTATAGGTTCCAGCTCCTCCTGGAGCACGCTGTTTAAAAATTTCTTTACCTTAACATCTCCGAGTCCTCCGCGCTTATAATGCTCCTTAAGCTCATCAAGACCGGCATAATCAGGCAGATAGCGTTCGAAATGATCCTTTCGACAAAAAGCGTCAAGATATGTAAACACGGTGTTTCCTTCAATTTTTCCCGGATCGCTTACCTTAATATGATCAGGATCCGTATACATGCTCATGACCTTTTTTCCGACGTCCTCGGCGGAATCGCTCAGATAAATGCAGTTTCCCAGAGACTTGCTCATCTTAGCCTTGCCGTCAATACCCGGCAGGCGCATACACGCCTGATTTTCCGGCAGTAGAATTTCAGGCTCGGTTAATGTTTCTCCATAGACCGAATTGAATTTATGCACAATTTCCTTGGTCTGCTCGACCATCGGCATCTGATCCTCGCCCGCCGGCACTGTAGTCGCCTTAAAAGCGGTTATGTCCGACGCCTGACTGATCGGGTATGTAAAAAATCCCACCGGTATGCTCGTTTCAAAATTACGCATTTTAATTTCCGTCTTAACAGTAGGATTTCTCTGCAATCTTGACACTGTGACCAGATTCATGTAATAACAGGTCAGTTCGCAAAGCTCTGGTATCTGCGATTGTATAAACATATTGGTCTTATCCGGATCCAGTCCGCAAGACATATAATCAAGCGCAACTTCAATTATGTTCTGCCTAACCTTTTCAGGATTATCGGCATTATCAGTCAGCGCCTGTGCGTCGGCGATCATTATATATATTTCATCGTATTCGCCTGAATTCTGCAGCTCAACGCGTCTTTTCAGCGAGCCTACATAATGCCCCACATGCAGTCTGCCTGTGGGACGGTCTCCAGTTAAAATAATTTTTCCCATATAAAGCAACTCCGTTTTATCCGAACCATAATATGATTCACTTATTCATTTTATTATACTAAAATTTCACATAAAAGTCAATAAAAATAAGCCCGAACCAGCATATGCTTGACATTTCCGCCAGACATGCTATTATTATAACAGACGATTAATTGGGGTGTTAATATTGAATAAGTTTTTAAAAAAAGTTTTAATGCGGATTAGGGACGGTATTCCTAAAATGTCTGAAAGCTTTATAAAATGGGGTTTTCTTTCTCTGATAACAGGCGCAGCCGTCGGTTTAATCTCCTCGCTGTTTCATCTGTCGCTTAAGGAAGCGGCTTATTTAAGGGAACGGTATCCGCTTATAATACTTCTCCTGCCCGCAGCCGGAATCATCATCGTCTTAATATATAAATTTTTAAAACTTACAAACGATAAAGGAACGAATCTGGTTCTAATAGCCGTAAGAGACGGAAAAAAGATGACGTGGCGCAATACGCTGAGCATTTTTTCCGGCTCTGTTCTGACTCATGTCTGCGGCGGCTCTGCCGGAAGAGAGGGAGCCGCCCTTCAGATCGGCGGAAGCATAGGCTCTCAGATAGGACTATGGCTTAAGCTTGATTCAAAGGATTGCCGGCTGCTTACAATGTGCGGTATGAGCGCAGGATTCTCTGCTCTTTTCGGCGCTCCGGCAGCAGCAGCCTTTTTTTCTATGGAGGTTATAAGCGTAGGAATAATGCATTATTCCGCAATAGTTCCGTGCGTTATTTCCGCCCTGATTGGGCTTGCCGTATCCTCTCGCTTCGGAGCGGCCCCCGACAAGCAGATCATAAGACTTGAGTCGGCTGATGTTTCCGTATATTTACGGGTTCTGCTGATAGCGATATGCTGTGCGGTTTTAAGTATAGTATTCTGTTTTGTTCTGAAAAATTCCGCCCGTCTTTATCGGATATTCATAAGAAACGCATATATAAGAATAGCTGCCGGAGGGGCGGCGGTTGCGGCCCTAACCTTTTTATGCGGAACATATGACTATAACGGCGCCGGAGGCGAGGTTATAAACCGTGCCTTTGTCGAATCAGCGTCGTGGGAGCAGTTTGCGCTGAAGCTTCTGTTTACCGCCCTGACGCTAGGCGCCGGCTTCAAAGGCGGAGAAATTATGCCGGTATTTTTTGTAGGGGCGACATTCGGAAGCGCGCTTGCGCCCTTATTGGGACTTGACTGCTCCTTAGGCGCCGCAATAGGAATGTCATGTCTTTTCTGCGGAGTGACAAACTGTCCTGTAACAGCGGTGCTCCTTTGTACAGAGCTTTTCGGCGCGGAATATCTTCCGCTGTATCTTCTTGCCTGCTCATGCGCCTATATGCTTTCAGGCTACGCCGGACTTTACAGCGAACAGAAAATACTTTATTCAAAGCTGGAACCGAAATATATAGACAAAAAAATAGGAAAAGCCTGAGATTACCTTAAAAAATTATTATATTTCATGAAATCAACATATATTTTTCTTGACACGAACTGTTGTATAGGCTATAATTAAATTATATTATACGGGGGAAAACAGAATGGACAGAAAGCTAAAGCGGCTTGAAGAACAGCAGCGAAAGCTGATGGAGGAAATAGAAAGAAATAATCGCAGAATCGATCCTGACGGCAAAAGAAATGATAAAAGCGGTCTTATAAGCTTTCTTACAGGTCTTATATTGCTGGGCGGAGGACTTTTCTGGGTATTTCAGTCAATCAAAGTAACTTCAATGTGGGGTTCGTTTTATCGTCTGGGATCATGGGCTATGCCTAACGGAGTTATAATAATCCCCCTTTTAACGGGAATCATTATGCTTTTTGTTATGAGAAAAAAGATTTTCGGCTGGGTTGTGACCGCCATAGGCGTTTTGATAATCCTGTTGACTGTTATGAACAGCGTCAGTCTGCATTTTGTTTCACAATCGCTTTTCAGCTATATACTGATGTTCGGATTTATAGCAGTAGGCGCGGCTCTGGTGTTAAAGGCATTATTTACAAAGCATTGATTATATAACGGAGGTATTTTAATGGGTATATTTCAGAGGATCGGCGACGTCTTGAAATCAAATATCAACGATTTGATAGATAAAGCCGAGGATCCGGAAAAAATGGTAAAGCAAATCATAATAGATATGCAGCAGGAGCTTAATAAGTCTACTCAGGCGCTTGGAAAAGCGGCGTCAAGCGAACGTATAGCGAAAAAACAATACGACGACGCGGCTAGATCAGCTTCAGAATGGGAAAACAGGGCTAAAACAGCCTTGGCTGCCGGCGACGAGGAACTTGCTAAAAAGGCTCTTGAAAACAAAATCAAGGCAGATAAAGACGCCGCCGCATATAAGGAAATGTACGATACTATCTCTCAGCAGACTGAAACCATAAGGACTCAGGTAGAGGTGCTTAAATCAAAGCTTGAGGAAGCAAAAAGCCGTCAGGCAATGCTTATAGCCCGTTCTCAGATGGCTGAGACGCAGAAAAACCTGGCAAAATCCACTGGCGGATTCGATTCTTCGAGCGCGTCAGAAAAATTCGACCGTATGGAAGAAAAGATTATTCAAAAGGAAGCCGAAGCTCAGGCTTTTGCAGAAATAGCCGGTCAGAATAACGACG
>ENA-ORNB01000808-ORNB01000808.1-human-gut-metagenome-genome-assembly--contig:-NODE-808-length-28189-cov-21.382455_pt1 | contig 28189 bp, 26 predicted proteins | sample MGYA00242112_ERZ509016 | MGnify/ENA primary metagenome ERZ509016 (study PRJEB26280, sample SAMEA2338705) | human gut metagenome | biome: human gut; feature: human-associated habitat; material: faeces...
TTATTCAACCGAAATGTGAAAAATGTAGAATCGTGTTCAAATACTCGATTCTCACGGTCTTTCAATTCCAATTTCTTTTTCAGCGGCCTTCACAAGGCCATGGGCGGCCATGCCTCCCACGGCCCCACCACCGGCCGGGCTTCCACGAAACGGGGAAATTGTCGGCGGGACACGGCCACGCCCTATTTCTGGAAGCATTGATTTTCAATGAGTTATAAAATGCAGCGTGGAAACGCAGACTTTTTTTGCCGCGTTTCCACGCTCTTGCGAAAATGGTATTTGATTATCAATAAGTTACGAAATCAAGCGTGGCCGCATCCCGCCAGGACCGGCTGCATAGTCATCCGGAAATTATCGCGTAAGCGAGCCGACATTGTCCGTGAACACGTCATCGCGGTCATCAAGGCCGACGGTGGAGAAGGCGACATTGTCCAGGACGACCTCGCCGACATTGCGGAAATATGCACCATAAGAAGGGAAATACGGCCATTGGTCGAAAGGCATTGAGGCTATTTTCGCGCCCAGACCCGGCTCCGGAATACCGATGAATGAGAATGACGAGTTCCGGATGGTCACCTTGTCGGTTGTCGCGCTCCCCCAGCTTTTCACTGACAATGCCATACGGCGGCAATCGGAAGCATGATAGTTTTCTATCGTAACGTCGGTGCAATGATTGTCATCCAGCAATGTCATGCAGAAAGGCGACAGCACATTTTCCGCGGTACAGTCCTTAATATAAATGCCTGATAATGTGCCAGGTGCATCTCCCCATCCGCCCGGCTCAAAAATCATGGCATGGAGCATGTCGCCGCCTTTGTCTGACGTAGTGCGGTGCGGGGAACGGCCGGGTCCGACGAATGTGCAGCCTGAAACAAGGACATTTTCAGATGGCATGATCATACGGAGTCCATTGCAGGAAGAATTGAACCGGCACCTGTCGATCACCATGTCATGCCAATATCCGCCGGCCATGCTGTCATCGCCGGTAGAAAAATCGCACTCACTGACATTGACATTATCCCCTCCTCTGATGTGGATGCCGTCCCAGCCGCCGGTAATCCGGAGGCCATTGAATTGACTGTCAGTCAGTTCGTAGCCGAGAATTGCGTAATTCGAGGAATTGTCAATGCTGATTCCCGACATCTTGAAACCGGACGTTTCAGCGACAAGCACAGTGTGCGGCCCGCGCATTCCCTCTTCGCCGAGAGGATTGCCAATGCTGCCGCCGTCAATTCTGCCGGACCCGGTAATGGACGCTCCGTCAGCACGATAAGCTATGACAAGGGCCTGTGACCAGATGGTGTCCGAAGCGCAGTTCCGGTTGGCAGTCCAGACGCCGGTGTCATATCTGGACATGTCCTTATCGGTGATGTAATGGCCGTACGAAGCCAGATCCGGATTCGCCAAAATCGCCGCACCGTCTTCCAATTTCAGTTCCACGCCGGCTTTCAGATAAATGGTGCCGCTCATGAATCCGCCTGCCGGAACGATGACCGTGCCGCCTCCAGAGCGGTTGCAGCTATCAATAGCATCATTGATTATCAATGAATTGTCGAATCCCGGATCGGTTTTCGCACCCAAATCGGTAATTTTCAATGACAGGCTACGGGAGCATGCGGTCAATGCCAAGAACGTGGCCAATATTGCGGAAAGATGTCTCATGAAATTTGATTTTTTAACGCTTGTCCAACGAAAAAGGCGTTTCAAAACTTCCGTTTCAAAACGCCCTTCGGTTGAGATACCACGACTCGAACGTGGACTAAGTGAACCAAAATCACTTGTGCTGCCATTACACCATACCTCAATTCATCTCGGCAAAGATAGGATTAATTTCCCTTTCCGCCAAAAGTATTTCGCTCCAGACGCGTAAAATCCACATAACGCGCTGTGATAATGCCATTTTTGTCGACACGGATGATATATGGAAGTGACGTAAGATCAAATGAATCCAGCAAGACCTCCTCAGGATGCATCTTCACGAAAAGCACACGCATTTTCCCGTCGGCCGACATGAGCCGCTCCGCAGAAGCGATATTGTCCTGACATGAACTGCATTCCTCGTCATAGAACATGATATAGGTATCGCGCCTGAGCCGTGAAAGTTTCCAGGTCTTCTGACGGCGCTGTTTCCACATGCCGTTTTCTGCAGAACGCCCATGCGCCTGCACGCCGCTCACCTCCACGTCAGGCACCGGGCTTCCCGGCATTGCCCTGGACAGGAGATCAGACATCGTCCTTGCGTATCCTATGATTTTCAGCGAATCGGACGGAGTGTCCCAGACATCCGGTCTGGACAGTATATATTTATCAGTCAAATACTTGCACGCCTCCTTATAACATCCTTCAGGCATTATCGAAAGATAATAGAACAAGTCTCCGACAGCCTCCTTGAAGGCGGAAGGACTAGCGGCCGTACGTGCGGCAATCCTATCGGAAACGCCATTTATGTCCGCGGTGCTGATATCCTCGCCGAAAGAGACGAAAATATCGCCCAACTTTTTCATTGATTCTGGTGAGCCATACTCGTAATCATCTGAAGAATAGATATTCCGGAGCATTGCACCGAGAGCGGGCACATCCAGGCGACGGCCTAGAACAGCATTGTCCTTACCTATCAGGAACATCTGCGGGGTCTTGAGCACGCCGTATTTCCTCTGGAAGTCGGAGGACAGTTCAGGGTCCCAGAAATGACGGACATTGACCTGCGGCGAAATGACTTCAAGCCGGGCCTCGCGGTATTTTTTCCAGGCAAGACTGTCCGAACCGACATAGACAGCATCGACGTCGAGCGGATAGCTGACGGCATTGAGCCAGGTCCTTAACATTACAGTCTGGACCAGACAGTCAGGGCATCCCGTATCGTAGAAGTACAAGACGGAATAACGTTTCGACGGTTGAGCGAAAAGATTGGTTTCCAAGCCTTTGTCATCCGCCATCACAAGTTCCGGCGCCTTCTCCCCCACCAGCGACTGACGATTGAAATCCGCAAAGATTCGGGCGTTCATCAGGTCAATGTCGTTCTTCATGCGGACCTTCCCGGTGAAGAACCAGTTGTCGGCAATGTCAATGGCCACAGCCTCGACTCCCATCACCGCAGATTTCACATAGCTGGCATACAGATACAACGCAACATGCTGGCGTACAAGGGAATCCGTACAGCTGGAAATGAGGAACGAGCATTCTTCCTTCTGCGCCTCGACATCCAGAGGCTCTATGGCCTTGACATATCCGGCCAGCTTCGCATCCAAAGCATTGAACACGGCCGTATCCGCTTCCTGCGCCCATGCGGGCAGAAGGAGCGAAAGCGCGAAAAACGCCGATAAAGCTATATGTTTCAATGCATTGAACATCTTATTTGGCCTCCGGGAGAACGACTCCTTCCGGGAGGAAGAGCGAGGTGTCGCCGTGATGTTTCAATATGTCGCGCACCGCGGATGATGAAATATGTGCAAACTCCTGAGCTGTAGGGATTATGATGGTCTCGACATCTGGCGCAAGGCGGCGGTTCGCATCAGCGATGGAGCGCTCCGTCTCGAAGTCAATCATATTGCGGACTCCGCGCACGATGTGGTGTATTCCAAGTTCATGGCAAGTGTCGATTGTCAAATTGTCATATTTTATGATGCTGACGCCCTCCAGGCCCTCGACAGCTTGACTTATGATGGCAATGCGCTGGTCCATGTCGAAGAAGCCGCGCTTGTCCTGGTTTATGCCGACAGCGACGACGACTTCGTCGAACATTGTCAATGCCCTTTTAAGAATATTGAGATGTCCCGCCGTAAAAGGATCGAAGGATCCCGGGAACAATGCTTTAATTTTCATTACACTAATAATTATAGTTTCGCAAATATAAGAGTTGTCATGCAAATTGAGGTTCGTACCTGCTCGAAAGTTGCAAGCCCAACGCACTTTTACTACGTTACGCTCACCCTAAATCCCTCCCCTCGGGGAAGGGACTTACCGTCGCCCTTACGGGCTTTAATAATAATTATAGTTCCGCAAATATCTGAACACGATTATAATTGCCAGTCGATGGGAGTTTTTCCTTCCGCCTGGAGGATTTCATTGGTCTTGGAGAAATGCCTGCAGCCGAAGAATGCGCCGCGAGCCAGAGGAGAAGGGTGCGCCGCTTCCAGAACGAAATGCCTGGACGTATCAATGAGCGCCTTCTTGCTGCGCGCGAAATTTCCCCATAAAAGGAAGACCACACCTTCGCAATGCTCTGATATATAGCTTATGACAGCGTCCGTAAACTGTTGCCAGCCGATGGCGCTATGCGACGTAGGCTCCCCTGCGCGCACTGTCAGGACGGCATTCAGAAGCAGCACTCCCTGCTCGGCCCATTTCCTCAAATCCGGGTTGCCGCTCATCCGGACACCCAAGTCGCTTTCGATCTCCTTGAAGATATTTTTCAATGAAGGAGGCGCAGGGATACCGGCAGGAACGGAAAAGGACAAGCCCATGGCCTGTCCATAGCCATGATACGGGTCCTGACCCAATATCACGACTTTCACCTTGTCTACCGGAGTAAGTTCGAATGCCTTGAAAATATCTTTCCCCGGAGGAAAAACCTGACGTCCTTCAGCCTTTTCCTTGTGAAGATATTGCACCAGGGAAGCGAAATACGGTTTATCGAACTCGCTCTGCAATGCTTCTTTCCAGCTTTCTTCTATCTGAACATTCATTTCTGGAACACGAATCTTAGTACATCGTCAATGGTCTTGACATACTCGAACGTAAGACCTTCGATATATTTTTCATTGATATCCTCGATATCCTTCCTGTTGTCTTCAGAGATGACAATAGCGGTAACGCCGGCCCTTTTCGCGGCGAGGATCTTCTCCTTGATGCCGCCGACTGGAAGCACACGGCCCCTCAACGTCGTCTCGCCCGTCATGGCAATACCTTCCCTTACAGGTTCGTTTCTAAGAGCGGAAAGCATTGAACATACGAGAGTTATGCCGGCAGACGGACCATCCTTAGGGGTCGCGCCCTCAGGGACATGCACATGGATGTCGTGAGCGTCGAACTCCTTGGAATCCATCTTCGCGAGTTCCGGATGCGCCTTGATATATTGGTACGCAATCGTGGCGGACTCCTTCATGACATTGCCGAGATTTCCGGTCATTGTCAGCTGGCCCTTGCCCGCGCTCACCGAACTCTCGACGAACAGGATCTCTCCGCCCATCTGGGTCCACGCCAGACCGGTAACGACGCCGACTCCCTCATTTCCGCTCTGCTTGTCATGGAAGGCGGTAGGAAGACCGAGGTATTCCTTCAAGTGCTCCTTCTTGATGACGGACGGGAACGCCTGGTCCAAGGCAATCTTCTTCGCCGTCACGCGCGCAATCTTCGCAATCTGTTTCTCCAGACCACGCACGCCGGACTCATGTGTGTACTGGTCAATGATTTCGGCCAATGCACTTTTATCAATGCGGAGTTCCTTCTTGCCGATTCCGTGCTCTTCAAGTTCGCGAGGCAGGAGGAATTTCTTAGCGATTTCCATCTTCTCTTCCGCAAGATAGCCGGTGACATTGATAAGTTCCATTCGGTCCAGAAGTGCAGGCTGAATGGTGGAAATGTCATTGGCAGTCGTGATAAACAGGACATGGGACAAGTCATAGTCCACGTCCAGATAGTTGTCGTGGAACGTCACATTCTGCTCAGGGTCAAGTACTTCCAGCAATGCGGAAGACGGGTCGCCCTTGAAGTCGCTGCTGAGCTTGTCGATTTCATCCAGCACCATGACAGGATTGGAAGTGCCCGCCCTGGAAATGCCGTTCAGAATCCTTCCAGGCAATGCGCCGATATATGTCTTCCGGTGTCCACGGATCTCAGCCTCGTCGTGCATGCCGCCGAGGGCGATACGCACATATTTCCTGCCGATAGCCTTGGCAATGGACTTGCCGAGACTCGTCTTGCCGACTCCCGGAGGACCGTAGAGACAGAGGATAGGTGATTTCATATCCCCGCGCAATTTCAGCACTGCAAGATATTCAATGATTCTTTCCTTTACCTTCTCCAGTCCGTAATGGTCGTCATCCAGCACCTTCTGAGCATGCTTCAAGTCCAGATTATCCTTGGAAAGATGATTCCAAGGGAGTTCAAGCATGAACTTGATATAATTATATTGTATGCTGTAATCCGGAGATGACGGATTGTATTTCTCAAGTTTGGCAATTTCCTTCTCGAAAATCTCCTTTGCGGAATCAGGCCAGTCTTTCTTCGACGCTTCGGCACGCAGTTTTTCTATCTCCTCATCATCGTCCATACCAAGTTCTTCCTGGATTGTACGAAGCTGATTGTTAAGATAATACTCCCTCTGCTGCTGGTCGATTTCGTTCTTCACCTTGGAGTTGATTTCCTGCTTGATCTTCAGGAGTTCAACCTGTGTGTCAAGAACATTGAGCAACTTCATCGCCCTGACTTTAAGGTCCTCATATTTAAGGAGTTCGACCTTGTCGAAGAAGTTTTCGACGTCGATGGTCGTGGCGATGAAATTCACCAGGAAATTGAAATCCTCGATGGACTTGACGGCATTGGCAGCCTCCTTGGGCGCGAACGACGACGACTTGATGATGGCGGACGCCTTTTCTTTCAGCGAATCTGCAATCACCTTGATTTCAGGGTCTTCCGGGTTCGCCTCGAACTCTTCCAGATATCTCACGTGAGCACGCAGATACGGTTCCGAAGAGACGACATCCTCGATTTCGAATCTTTTAAGTCCCTGCAGCACAGCCGATATCGTACCGTCAGGCATTTCAAATGTCTTGATGATGCGGGCTACCGTACCGAACGGAAACAAGTCGTCCAGAGCCGGATCCTCCACGCTGACGTCATTCTGCGGAACGGCGCCGATCAGGGAATTCGACTTATGGGCATCTTCTATGAGTTTTATGGATTTTTCGCGGCCGATGGTGATCGGGAAAATCGAGCCCGGAAAAATGACAGCATTTCTCAATGCCAGCAACGGCAATGTGTCAGGCATGGCGATGTCTTCCGTCTGTGACGGTATCTCTCCACTCATGACAGGAATAATGCTGACTTCTGCCCCGGCGGGCGAAAACATATCCGAATATTTATCAATCATACACTTATATTATAAATCATCACTACTACACCCTACTGCCAATTTGGCATTGACAGCAGTATTTGTTTCACAGACCTACATTAGTCAATCTTTATGCCAATGCAAATTTGAGGAAATTCAGTCAGTAAATAAAATAAACGCACGTAAATTCCTGCATAAAAGTTTGTTAATAAAAAAAATAAACGTACCTTTGCTGACCGATTTTGATTTGAAATCTTTAGTAAGAGTTAAAAATAATAAGTTATCATGACCAAAGCAGAGATCGTAAACGAGGTTGCTAAGTCAACCGGACTTGAGAAAACAACAGTACAGACTGTTGTCGAGGCTTTCATGGAGAGCGTTAAGGATTCCCTCGCAAAGGGCAATCCTGTATATCTTCGTGGTTTCGGCAGCTTCATCATCAAGCACAGAGCTGAGAAGGCTGCCCGTAACATCACCAAGAACACGACCATGACAATCCCGGCACACGACATTCCGGCTTTCAAGCCAGCGAAGGTGTTCGTATGTACTGTTAAGAAATAATCAATAAAAATCTTTTAATCTATGCCAAGCGGTAAAAAGAGAAAGAGACATAAGATGGCAACGCACAAACGTAAAAAGCGTTTGCGCAAGAACAGACATAAGAAGAAGTAATTTTTCAGTGTCTGCCATTTTAGCAGTCTGCTAAGAGAGAGAGGCTGACCGGTAGTCCGGACGGCCTCTTTAGTTTTTTGTGAAGAGGCATTGCCTTTTCTGCCTATTAAATTAATATTGATTTATCCTGATGGAGTCTGAGAAAGAATCAGTCAAAGATCTGATTGTAGATGTCAGCGAGGAGGAGGTAAGGTTAGCCTTATTGGACAACCACCGTCTCATCGAATTGAACAAGGAGTCCAGTAACGGTCACAGCTTCACTGTCGGGGATGTATTCCTCGGCAAGGTGAAGAAAGTGATGCCCGCGCTGAATGCGGCGTTTGTAGACATCGGAGACGAAAAGGAAGCATTTATCCACTATCTGGATTTGGGTCTGTATTTCAATGCGTTCGACGAATTCGTCCGCAAGACAAATACTAACACCAACGCCAATGATTTGTTCACCGGCATTGAACTTGGTCCGATCCTCGCAAAAGAGGGGCAGATCGAGAATCATCTAAAACCGGGACAGATGGTGATCGTCCAGATCGTAAAGGAGCCGATTTCGACAAAGGGTTCGCGACTCACAGCTGAGATTTCATTGGCAGGACGCAATATTGTACTCCTCCCTTTCGCAAAGAAAGTGAGCATATCCCAGAAGATAGCATCCAAGGAAGAGAAAAAGAGACTTGAGACACTTGTCAGGAGCATTCTCCCGCCGAATTACGGTGCGATTATCCGCACTGCCGCTGAAGGAAAGAACGCGGCAATTCTGGTTTCAGAATTGAAGTCGCTCATCAGCAAATGGGAGAGTTCATGGACGAAGTTGTCCAAATCCAAGAATGTCCAGCTGCTCTTTACAGAGTACAGCAAGACCACCACGATTCTCCGCGATCTTTTCAATGATTCTTTCTCGAACATCTATGTCAATGACCAGAAAGAATATGAGGAAATCAAGAAGTACATCGCTCAGATTTCCCCGGACAAGGAAAAAATCGTGAAATTCTATGACGGCGACGAGCCTTTGTTCGACAAGTTCGATGTCACGAGGCAGATCAAGAGTTCGTTCGGAAAGGTGGTTCCTATAAAACAGGGGGCATATCTGGTAATAGAATCGACAGAGGCTCTCAATGTGGTAGATGTCAATAGCGGTATCAGGGCCAAGACCAATGATCAAGAGGAAAACACTTACGAAGTGAACCGCTACGCAGCCGAAGAGATAGCAAGACAGCTGCGGCTCAGAGATATGGGAGGCATCATCATCGTGGACTTCATAGACATGGAGAACCAGGAGCACAAGAATGGCCTCTACAAGTTCATGTCAGAGTTGATGCAGGAGGACAGGGCCAAGCATAATGTGCTGCCGCTCACGAAGTTCGGCCTCATGCAGATAACCAGACAGAGAATCCGTCCGGTGACACAGATCAACACTGAGGAAGTGTGTCCGGTATGTCACGGCACAGGCAAGATTTCTCCGAGCATTGTCATCGACGAAGAAATAGAGCGCAAGGTTGCATTCTATACCAACGAGAAAAATATCCGGTCATTCATTCTCAAGACCGGGCCTGTACTTGGAGCATACATTTCGAGGGGATTCAATTCTTTCCTGAGAAAGTGGAAAAGGAAGTACAAATGCAAGATCAGACACGAAGAGGTCCTGGACTTCAGTGTCCTGCAGAATGAAATTTATACCGATAGCGGCGAAAGGCTGGACAGCTAGTTTCCCCACGGTAACCTGATGAAAGCAGGTCGGGCGCAGTGCCCGGCCTGTTTTTTTGTTTTCTCGCCAGTGAGATTTTCCGCTCCGTGCGTACTAAAACGTTTTCCACGCACGTCAGGGCCCAATTTACCCCTGTCGTGCGTAAAACCGGCCTTTCCACGCACGACAGTTGCACGAGGCCAGACATGAGGCCGCGAAGCCGGGGCGCGCTGCTACTTGTCGACGTCGACCCAGTCGAGGGGCTGGAACCAGGTGAGCCAGCGTCCCCACACACGTGGGGCGTCGCTGTGGGCGTAGCACAGGAACTGCTGGACGCCGTAGCGGACCTGGCCTAGAGCATCTCCGCTCATGCCGGCATTGATGATGCCACGTCGGAGTTCGCCTTCGATAAGGCCGCCCTTGGTGAAATGAATGCCGTCATTGGACTCCCAGACACGCATGCGGCTGCTGTCGGTATCTCGGCGTTCGGCGTGGATTGCCACGAATTTCTGACTCCTGCAGATGTACTTGACATCCGTATGATCGGGCTTGTAGACGTCGCTCTTATCTAGCGCAATACCTTTATATTCAAGATGTCCGGGCCAGTTTTCATCCTTGGCGGAAGCCACTGAGACACGTGTAGTCGTACAATACCCGTTGGACTCCACAAGGTAGTCATTGTAAGAATAATACAGGTAAACCACATCATCCTTGACTACGATACAAGGCTCTCCTGCACCGAAGACCTCGCTTTCATGACAGGCTGCGGATCCTGTCCCCAGCCGTTTCCGCTCCATTTTTCCCATGGATCTGTCGGGGTCTTGCTCCTGGCTATATACAAGTCATTGTCGTAACCATCAGGTTCCTCGGTAGACGTGTAGGCAATATAGTACCATCCGCCCCATTTGGCCACACCGGGGTCACAAACAGAAAACGCATCACGTTTGCCGTCAGAAGGCAGCAGGGCATCCGCTTCGTCGGTCCATGTCTTTCCGCCGTCCACCGAATGACGCCACGTAATCTTGTCCCAGAAATAATTGCCTGAGCCATTGTCAGGACATTTCCAAATACCTGACTTTTCCGTACCGCCGTTCATTACCCAAAGGTAAGTTCCTGCAGGAAATGTCTCTGTATAATCTTCCTTGTCGCTCTTGTAGATGCTCAGCCAAGAATTGTCTGCATAATTCACGAAGGTCTTGGACGCAACAGCCGCACCGCTTACAGTCGTCTCATAATCATTGACCCATTTATAGACCTTCAGGGTGAAGCCTTCAGCAGAACTGTTCCAGGAAGGGCAATTGAGAGAAATGATGCCGAAGTCCTCATTGGAAGTGAACTTCTGGGCGAAGACGCCTGTCGTGCCGAGCTGAAGAGGCGTGATGGCATCAGAGACGGGGACCAGCACATTGGTGCCATAATAATCTCCAGGGGTCGCAAGCCAGATGTCGACAGAATTGTCGTCATTGATGATGATAGACGGACCGTAACGGTAATTTGGCCCGGTATAAATATCCCAACCCTCACGTGCGACAGGTTTTACGGGGACTACGGCCTCCGGCTCCGGGACATCCGGTTCCGTATTGCCATTACTGCAGCAGGCCACGCCGACAAGGGCAATACCCGCGAGTGCCAAACGATTGAATATCATATTCATTGCTTATAAATTTACAAAAATTTTACCTTGCTTCGGAGTCAGCGTCCTGACTTTATCGCCAGAAACAGTATGCTCCGTGACAGTGACCCTCAGCCCATTCCCTGAAGTGCGGAACACCTTGAGGTCGAAATCAGAGCCGAATGCCCGTATATGATGAAGAGACATCCCGTTCCAGCCGGACGGAAGATTCACATTCATCATGAAGCTGCGCAATCCAGTAGGGCGGATACCGAAGAGGCCTTCCGTTATGACCCTGCAATAAAGGCCGCTTTCCGCTGACAGATGTCTCTGGGAGCCCTCCGGCCAAGCTCCCACCGCATAAGGGACATGATCCCCGAGTAGACGACGCTGCGAAAGCCTATGAAGAATTTCCAGCGCCTTGTCAGGATTACCGGTATAGAAGATGCCCCTGAGCGCATACAGTGTCGCCCTGTCCCAGAACACGTCGCTCCCCTGCTCCGTGAGACAGCCGTTTTCGGTCATGAGTTCAGGTCCGGTCAATGCTGCCGAAGTCCCGGCTTCCCTGTCGGCTATTCCGGCAATGAGCGGCAAAGATATGCAAATCATTCCGGAGTTGCGCATTTTTTCTGCACCCGGTTTCCCGGAAATGTTTCTCGCCCCTTGCGAGCCCGTCTTCGCATAGACATGACATTGCGACACCAGGGGTGAACATGGGGATAATTGTGAAGTTCAGTGTGTCCCTGACGTGCGCAAAAAGCCCCATTTCACGCACGTCAGGGGCAATTTACGTGGTGACGTGAGCGGAAAACGTTTTAGCACGCACGGCGTTGGAGGAAAAACTCAAAACGAGGATTCGATGTCACATAATGACAATATCAAAGACCAATTTTCTTTTTGACAGCACGCAGAATCTCTACCATCGCCCAGGTATCCTGCTGGCAGTAGCGGCAGAGGGCTTCGCGACGCTCTTTCTTGGTATTCATGTCGCGTGTCTTTCCGGGGCCTTCATTGTAATTGAGATAAGTTATATACGCCTGCACGCCATTGCCTACTCCATGCTTCTTCATCTCGTCATACGAGAGACTGGGAACAAGCACCGGAAGAGTCCTCTTGATGGAATAACTTCCACTGAGGTCGGGATGGTAGTAGTTTATGGTTTCTGCCGATTCCTTCCCGAATTCCGCTTCGTACAATTCCTGGTTAGTCCTGAGCAAATGAATCAGGTCCGCTGTCTTGTCAGCGATTGCAAGCAGGTATTTGCTGTATTTGGGGAAAATTGCTGCAAGTTCATTGAGACGACCGATTTCAAAACTGGTATTCTGCGCCAGCATGATGCCATGGAGAGAGCCGTCCTCGTTGAATTCGAAGTTGTCCACGATGGCTTTTACGAGTGCCTCGCGCTCGTCGGTGTCACATTCTTCATTGAGGAAGATGATATTGTCGGAGTTCTTGTCGCATACTCCTGGAGCACGCTCGATATGGAGCGAGAACTCGAACACCGACTGCTGATAGGGAGACTCGCCTTTAAAGCGAGGCAGAGGACAAGGGAACGACTCGAAATCAAAATGATAGATGGGACCCTCCCCCAGGTATCTGAACCATGCCGTCATCTTCTCTTTATCGATATGTTCGATCCCATTGTCATAACATTCTCTCTGAATCTTGTGGTTCTCTTTCTCCAACCACTCAACAGGCACATCATCGAACTTGTAATAACCGTTGTTTATGAGCTGGAACTTGTCGCCGACAGCTCCAGCCTTGAAGCCGCGGAAATTCATGTAGTTGTTCGACCTATTGGCATCAGGAACATCACGGAGCTTCTTGAAGCAGTGGCTGCAGAACACACATTCGGTGTTTTTTCCCCAGGCGCACCATGGACCGACCGGGGTCTTGGCATTCACGTTATGAGGAGTTGCAATGTAGCTCTCCAGTGTCGCGATTTCTTTGACAATAATCGACTGATAGTCTTCGACCGTCTCATTCATATCAAGGAAGACAATGAGTTCCTGACCTCCGATATTGTTATAGATGCGCTTGCCGTCAGCATCCTTGGCGCCGTCATATACATACTCGCTATTGAGTACGGCAAGATAGTAATTCACCTTACGGTTATCGCCGGCCTTGCGTAAAGAATGTTCAATCACATACTTCTGGAAGGCAAGATCATGCGGATACTTTCCAAGGTCGGAATAGCGGTCAAGCAAGGCTCTCCTCTTCTGCTCGAAGTTCTTCTCCAAATCGGCATTGGCCTTGCAGCCTGCATGGTTCAGTGTCCAGATGTTGCCTTCTCTGACAAACATAGGGTGCTTTTCAGTTCCGCGTTTCTCCGAGAAACAATAGCCGTCCAGCTTGCCATCCTTGTTCATCTTGAGAAGATACTTGCTGTTGGTCGTGGCCTTTACTTCGATGATGTTGATTTCATCATCATTCTCGTTAAAAATATCCACATAGCAACGGTAGGTATGGCCGTGCTGGACATATTCAAAGAGTTTCTGCTTGTGGACATCTTTCGAATCTGCGACAAACGTTCCCTTGAAATATCTCTTCGCCACCTTCAGGGCCTCATCTTCAACCTGATTGTAATAAGGAAGAAGGGCTTCAAGCTCCTCGCTTGGTTTCGCATCGAACTCTTCTTCATCTTCAGCCCCTTCTGACGAGCCGGTCCCGCTCATCAGTTCGGCGAGCATCTCCTCGCGACGTTCACGTTCGGCGTCGATATCAGTTTTCTTGAGCGGATTGTGTTTCAAATCCATCGCGAAATACATAGGACAGCGTGTCCAGTTGATAAATCTTGTTTTTGAAATATACATGATCAAATTAATTTTTCTTTTCAATATATATTACGACAAGACTTGTTGTCTGTGACAAAAAAATAATGCACTTTCTCGAAAAATTTCCCGACACTTAATTATCTCCTATCGTAATAGAGCGCCAGTAGGCCAATCATGAAACAGAACAGGCATGTTATGCCATAGAGAATATTCTCCCAGAGCGAGTCTCCTGAGGCGGCTACAACTGCCCAGACATTGTAGGCAACACCGCATAATGAGAGAATTGTAATGATCAGCAGGGCTCCATATTCAATTCTTCTCTCGCGTTTCTCCTTTCCTGCCTTCTCTGTCAGCATCCGCTTTTCCTCTTCCGTACGTCCTCCGGAACAATATTCCTGTTCTTCATACTCGCCTATTACTTCCCCGTCACAGCAAACACATTCCTCATTTTCATCATAGACGAAGAAACTGCCGTCGTCGAATATGGAGAAAGTCATGGACAGGCAGCATGCCTCCATACGCACAATTGCGCTGCCGTCATACATCTCCAGATCCGCGATGAGCATCTCCACTTCAAGGCACCCGCTATCTTCCTCTTCCTCTTCAAAGCCAATGCAGACCTGCCCTTCCCCATCCTGATCAATGCTGACGGCATAACATATTGTTCCATCAGGAATACAGCATGTAACATTCACGTCCGGGTAATATTTCTCGAATCTATTCAGTTCTTCTATGAGCTGCGCAACAGACACTTGTTCAGTTCTTTTCATATCAGCCATTTCACATAAAATCACTGTATATCAGTATTTGAGGCGAGTATTACAGAATATGGGAACACTACACTCTCTGCAATTACCTCTGAGCCTGACAAGATATTCATTTTGATGGGCAATTCCCTTCCAAAAGTTTTGATATCATAGATGAACTCTTCGATACAAAAGCGTTTGTATAGACTCTTGATAATCTTCTGTCGCGAATCCCATTTTTAACATGGAGAAATCTGGAAATCGCTCTCCGTTTTATTGACATGACGCATAAACACACTGAAATTATCATTTGGTCTGCGGTTCCTCAGCTGAGTTGTTATATAATACTTTGTTCCTTTATACTCTACAAAATGTGGCTTTTCGTGCCGCGAGTTGTTTACCGAGACGCCATCGTGCTTATCAGAGACAAACTTGGCATTCTTACTTATCTCATCATGAATCTCCAGAAATGTTTTTCCTCCTTCAAGTTTAAAAATTATATATTCACCTATTACCTGATGCATTTTATACATTCCAGCACCATTTATCGTGTAAGAACGACTTGCTCTTGCCGCAGATAAACCAACTGACGGCGTCTTGACGCCAGTAGTATGGCTGCTTTTCTTAAATGTACATGGCTCAGCTTTTAGAATATCCAGATTGCGCTTTATCCAGCCTTCCAGATATTGCCTATCGCCATTACTCATAGACTTCAGTACTATTTTCAATGAGCTGGTATAACGACTGCTCGACCTAATTGTTTTCGATGCACCAAAGTGGATCGTATCAAGAATAGACTGCAAAGCATCAGCGAGTGAACTTTTTCTACTACTTAGCCAATTAATATCATGCTGAAAATAATTCAGTTTATCAAGATCAATCGCACTTATCGGTTTAATACTTGGCACGTTAAGTTCTTTCCAGATAGAGGCCAACACCGGATCAGATGAAGTTTTCGGTTTATAGAGCATTCCTGAAATGTATTTAAGGAACTGCTGAGCATAACTACCGTCAATGTCTGTTAGTTTCGACAACTGTTTTGGAAGCCACACCAAATTGGGAATGAACGAGTTGGCGCATTCCCATTCACACGCATGTCCAGATCGGGTTCGCATACTCATTCATATATGAGAAGCAACAAAACCATTCCCCATAGTGCGGCCATTCATTTCAGAAAAAGCACTTTGAATTTTCAATGCGCGAGGTATTGACTTAATCAAGGAATTATCATCGCGCAAGACCCCCTAGCATTTGACGTTCCCCAAGAGTCCATCCCAGTGGATGAGTTCTTTCTTCTACAAGAAGACTCCCTAACTACATAGGGAAGCAATATCGGAATCTGAGCACACGTCTCTGGTCTAAACCAAACACTTCCCCAGAGCATCAACTGCTCAATCATATATTTTACGTGATCTGGCGGATTGAAAGCATCGAATGCTTGAATAATCTGCTTTTGGAGAATATGGTATAAGATATTCTCTCCATCTACAGTTTTTGCCATAGCTTTTTTAGTTTTCATTGTAAATAATTAACATTTAACTCGATAATTCACGGACTTGCCCGCATATTTGTCCGGAGCTGTTAAACTATCCGACACAATCTCTTGATATTGCGTTGCCTTATTTGCCAAAATGCTGAGTAATATCAAAATATATCGTCCGCTGGCAATCGTTTTCATAAAATGTTATTGCATCAAAACATTTACCCTTCTCCATAAGAAATTCCTGTTTCACAAAATTGCTTCCCGCGTAGCCATACAGTTCAGACAATGCCTCATATTCCAAAGCGACCGCTTCATCTTCAGTATAATCCGAATCAAACAAATACGCTGTTGCAACAGACTCACCATCTCCAGACGCGATATGGCACCTGATCAAATCCTCTTTTCCAATCATCGTATAATATCCTTTTGACTTGTTTCATACATATCCTTGACGACATCGAGCAGTCCAGCAAGTCCACCGATGCTTTTGGCAAGAGTCTCCTGGGCGTCTTTGATCTTATTATCGACATCTATGAGCTTTTCATAATAATCGACGGAAATTGCCTGCTGAGTACCATGAGCAGCATAAAGAACCCGAGTGCCTGTTTCATTCCCGTCAAATTTTTCAAACGACACACGTTCCATTTTTATTATATAGCGCGGATTGATATATTCATATTCGTCGTTATCCACCCGGGTAAGACCAATAAGACCAGGAGCGTTGGGTGTTTTTGTTGATAATTTCGGTTTCTTGGTAATCAGCCTTGCATTAAAACTGAACTCGCCACGATATTTCACATCAGTCAACACATTGGACAACTTCTCAAACGCATCTTTTGGAATATTCTTTAATGGACAGTTGACATATATCTTCTTCGCATACACATCCGATATATCTCCAAGTTTAGGCAAGTCGCCTTCAAATCTAATGGAATTGCATTTAAGATGTGCAGAATTGATAGATTCTATAGATGACGGGATATTAAATTCGTCACACTCCCCTGTAATCGAGATATCCCCGATTTTATTTACACCCCTAAGATATCCATAATCAGGGGTTTTCGATTCACAGCACAGCAGTTCAGTACCATCCTTTGAAAAAACCGCTCCGCAAGCAGGATAAGACGAATATATGTCACTCTTATAGTGTGAATTATCTTTATCTACATCAAATAAGAAATTGTAACAACCATACTTGCCTTCCATAGCAATGTACTCAACCGTAGAAGGTAACCGGACGATCGTTTTCTCTCTATGTTCTCCTCGCGTAGGTGCTTTCACATTACTGCATACTCCCACAACCGTCCACTCCATATCATTGAAAGCGTCATCCGCTTTAAACACAGAATGGATATCCTTGCCGCAGTATTTACTTGTAATAAGAGCGAACGCCTCGCCTTTCCCTGTCCGCAACTGTTCCTCTGAAGCACTAAACAATCCCTTGCCACTCGTATAATATTCGACACCTCCATCTTCACAAATAAACGTCCACTTTTCTTTGGCTGATTCACATAAAATCCTTTTTATTCTTGCATCCATAATTTAGATATTTTTAATCGCTCATCCTTTAATACGAGAACTATCCTATATTGTGACATCAATTCTTGACTTTTTTATTCATCCGAAATTATTCCATCTTCCAGCGACTTCTCATAAAGACACATACGCAATTTCAATCGCTGAACATCGGAAAGCGAATTCCAGTCCAGGACAGAAAAGTCCACCTTGTCTTCCGTAGGCGTGGTTGTAAGAAATTCGACACACTCACGATATGCGCCATAATCAAGTCCGCTTTGCCCGGCAGAGGCTATCGCTCTTTTCTTCAGCCTCTCAGCAATCTTTCTTACCGCTGCAGCAGTACGGCCGGTCCGCGCGGCAATCAGATCAGCGTAATTCTTGTCCGAAGTATTATCTCCCACCGCAAGTCTACCAAATTCAGATCCGAGAATCATCATTTGCTCCCCAGGAGACAGGGCATCAATGAATTTTCTGAATTCTATAATCAGCTTGTCGGTAAATTCCTTGTTTTTGCGAGCCCTGTCTTTTTCCTCATACAATAACGATCCGCCACATCCCTCCAAATCATCACGAAGAGTTTTGTTCAATCCAAAAACTTTATCGGAATTTGATGATCTGATCTGTTCTCGAATCTTGTTCCCGACACAAACATTGAAAAACGAACTGAATTCTGCCTTAGACGCATCGTACTTGTCAAGATTTCTCCATAGATGTACGATAGCCTCAAGGGCAAAATCCTCTTTCTCGTCATCATATCTGATTCCGATATTGGCAGCAATACCGCACGCCTTATCCAAGAAGAACTTAAAATACTGAGGTCTTGTTGTCAATGAATCGACAAAGTCCTTGTAAGTAACAGAAGGGGCATGTTTGATGGTTGATATAGATGTCATAATTCAAGTGTTATTGAGCGACAAATATAATCAATTATCATGCACATTTATATGTTCAAAAATTAAGAAGTTACTAGCTTCCCGCTTTGTGGGCATGTGCGACTTGAGTCATATTCAAGTCGCACGTGCTCTTCATGGTATCCGTCAGGCATCAATGTCAGCGATGATTTCAACGAACTTGCCTTTAAACGCAGGATGGTGTCTATAGGCATCATCACAGCCGATAGGGACTTTAAGATAGAATTCTTTTGGGTATTCCAATAATGACTGCAATAAGTATTCTATCCTTTCACGAGACTGGTCAGGATCTTTCTCTTGAGTTACGATTGTTATTGATTGTAAACTGTAGCAGTAACTAAAGGCCCATTCGTCAATCTCGATTACATTTATGGAATTCAACGAGAAGATATGGCTTCGTGCCGCAATTAAAGGGATCCGTCCGATCATCGAGTACAAGATCAATACTGGGGAAGAAATCGATTTCAAAGGCCTTGTTATCAGGGAAAAACAGAATCTCCGCAGATGGTGGGAAAAGGAGAACCCATTGAAATCCACGCGGCTCAGTCAAGATTACCGGAAGTTTCTCGCCAAATTGGACACATTGGATGATTTGCTGGAGCAATCGACTAGGGAGATTGAAATCGAATGCAGGAAGTCCACAAAAGTAAGAGCAATCTGTGAAACGGGATCATTGGCCATAGTCAGTTCGATTCTGGACAATGCCGGCTATTCCGGATACTGGTTTGTACGACAGAAATATCGTGTAAAACTGATGGTGCCCATAAAAACAAGACATTGAGCGCATCCGGGAAGAATTCGGGCAAGACATGGAATTCAAATAAAATTCACTATTTTCATGTAAGATTTACTGACTTATGCTGTAAGATATATTAGTTAACAATTGAAAGAAATGGACATAAAAGAAATAATAACAGGACTATTGCTCTCGACCGGAAGGGAGAATATCGGCAACGTGCTTGAATACATGGAATCCAACGGCTTCTTCACGGCACCGGCTTCGGTTTCGAATCACAACAACAATGAGGGCGGACTGGCAAAGCATTCCCTGGATGTCTACGAGGAGGCCATGAGATTAAACTCACAGTTGCCGCGTCCTCTTCCGACCACTTCCGTCACCCTCTGCTCCCTTCTTCATGACATCTGTAAAAGTGACCAATACTACATGAACGACAAGGGAGTCGCATGCCGCGACAATGAAAAAATCAAGAGAGGACACGGAGTCAGGTCAATGTTCATACTAAAAAGAAGATGCCTGCTCCCGCTGAATTATGATGAGGAGATGGCCATTTGGTGGCACATGCGATGTCCGGATTTCCACAGCAGCCCTCACGAACGCGAACGGCGTGAATCCGAAAACATACCACTTTGCCGACTCATCCAAGAGGCTGACAGGAATGCCGCGAACCAAAGCGGCAAGAAAAAGAGTGACAATGACAGCGGAGTATCGTCCGTGGGTGATGTAGCACAATAACCAACAAGAAATTAGATTTTATGAACAGTAACAAAAAGTCAGACGTTAAAGCAAAAGCGGCATATGTGGAATACCTTAAATCCAAGGGGTATAGCAATCCTAAAGTTATAGCAAGCCCTGCTGACATAACAGCTGAAAAAAACGGGAATACCTGGTATTTCGAGATAAAGAAAACATCGCAGGAGATTAATTATTTCGGGGCAGCAACACTTACCGAATGGATACAGGCATTAAAAGATCCAGACCATTTTCGTTTTGTGGTTGCACGTGAGTCCACTGAAGAGACCTTTGATTTTTTTGAGTATACACCTTCCGAATTTATGGAAGTTTCTACAATTCCTCCATTCAAGGTGTTTTTCAATATTGATTTTCGAAAGACGACTCAAACATCCCCAAGAAAATCCAGAGCAATCAAAGTCACGGAAGAGAGACTTCATTATCTGTCAAAGGTATTCTCCGACTTGAAAAACAAATAATACGTTCTCAATTTTGAAATGCCTCCATTGGCCTTTCGCACCATTTGGATCCATCTACAAGTACGACCAAAAAAAATCTCAAAACGCTTTGTCTATTGAATATACACAACAAGGAACTAACTTTTGTGATAGTTTGTAATATTTGCTAAGCGTTTCCAGAAAAGTTCGTCCGTTTAATTATGTTCCCGAATGTAAGTCTTCGACATTCGTTCCCGAATGGTGGATTTTACTTCCGTTCACAACTGCAGATCCAGTAAGGATGAATTGACCGAGAATCTGATGCTCATCCACCATGGTACGCACAGCATCCCAAAGCACAGGAGTATCCTGCCATTCATCCATGAGGCGAGGCGTTTCACCCATCAACAACAAGGACGGCTTAGAAGCGGCAGTTGCAGCACAAGGCTTTCGGCTGGACCTTTGTCCCGTGGCTTTTTGGAGCGGCATTCATCCAGCTCGGTACCGTTGTGAAGACACCACTGGCTGGCGGCTTCATTCAGAGTTGGCTCGTAACGGTCTGTCTTCTTTATCCACTGCCGCATGTTGTCCGTCTTTGAGATCTCTGCCACACCGCCGAAGTATCTGACGGCCATTGAAAGCGATTGGAAGAGATATTCCATCTTTGCACTTGGCAATGCGGTCACATAGCTGAGCATTGAATACGGCAGGACACACACCAGTACAATCGCCCGTATCGCTTCTCCGGTATCTTTATCGACTATCCACAGATTGTCGCCGGCGAAGTCAAACTGCATCTCACGGCCTGGCTCGTACGCATTATGGCACTTGTAGTCGTGGTTCTTTTCGTATTCCTGAATGATTGCCTTGAACTGCGTATATTCGTAAAGGTTGCCCGTGCTCCTAAGATATTCCTCGTACAGAACGTCATAGGTCATGTGCTTGCGCATCATGTCCTTTGCGTAGCCTTCGACATTCTCTCGCATAAAGGCATACCTGTCAGCGTCCCTGCCACGATGGCCGTCGCCTTTTTGCATGATTGCCTGCAGCTCAGCATCGTTCAAGGAAAGGAGATCAGCCATACTCCTGCCGGTAGCTTCAGCGCGGTCTCGATAGTTCCTTAGAGATGTGCGGCTGAGTTGCGGCTTTCGTTCCATCTCTCGTAGTGATGTCCCGCGTGAGAGCTCGCGGATGATTACTCTGATGTCTGTCATTGTCGCTTTTACGTTTGCCATAACCCTGTGGTATTCTTATTACCACAAAGTTATATTGTCAAACCGTTTGCGACCATTCCAAAGGTCTGTCCCAACCATGCTGGCACTGGTTAACTGGGGATACATTTGATTCCGCTACAGGCGGTACATTTCATTCTGATACCCCCGGTACATTTGAAAGTGATATGGACGGCACATTTAAAGTGCTGCAATCACTATCTCAGCCGTGACAAGCACTTCAATACCGTACCTGTACCTTACGGGCATGTCGGACGAAAAGCCGACATCATATACACAAGATCTCTGGTAAAGGTCTTTGTCGACAACAAGAGCGTTGCAACAATTCCGCTAGACCGCTGCACTCCCGGAGCGCACACCCAGATACCGGAACATCTGGCTCCAAATGTAAGATCCTATCTGGAGAGGCCCCCGGAAGCCTATTGCGAAAAGGCCCGTCGCGTGTCAGCCCCTCTGGAAACCAATGTCACGCCCCCTTAAAAAGACTGCAACCGGCATCACACTAATGCAAGTTGTAGTCAAACTTTATATGACGCACGTACTTCCTCGAATGCTTACGAGAATGGAGAGGTGCGGGTATAATCTCAACGGCACCGAAAAGAAGAATCCCTGCGGCACAAGTCTGTTACAGGGATTCTATTGACGATGTCACTCAACACCAAAGCTTTCTGGAGGGAATAAGTTCACATACTTCATCAACGTTGGCTTGCCACTGTCCGTACAAAATAGGTCACTACTCAAATCCCAGACATGTTTTTTTAGGCGATCATCTATTTCACTGTCTATATCAACAACTAGATACACCTTGCCTTTTGGATCAGGGTACCCTAAAAGAAGCAAATCTTCGCGAGTCATCACGTCTGAAGAACCTGTTAACCGGTATGTTTCTACACTTTGTTTCTTGCCAACCGCATATAGGACAAGATATTGAGCGTTTGTGAATCCATTGTTTAATCCAATTGCGCCTTCTCTATCCTCGTCGAGACGGAGATTGTATTTGCCATTGCGAATAATCCACTGGTGGTGAGCTTCGCTCTTGTAGCAACCAATAATTACACTAATTCCATCATTTTCCAGAGAGTAATACAAGCCTCGCTGTGGAATAGTATCGTCTATCTGACTCGCGATTGTCTCTTCGAGGATAATGCGTCTAAGGAAATGCTCTAGAAGAATGCCACTATTTTCATTTGGGAGAAGCGGGAATGCTCCAATGTTTATATACTCTACTGACTTCAAATAGTAAGGCAGTTTATCATAATTATGCTCATCAATGAGTTGTTGCATTTTCATCTCGTCTATTCTACCGGGGAATAAGATGTAACCACCTACGACCTCCTTAGACATGCTTTTACGTTTCGCGTCGTTATAATAAATAGCATCTCTATATCTATGCATCTGGTTCAATGTCTCATCGATAGGAGCATCAACTGCCGAAGAATCAGAATTGTCGTCATCTCCATACACTCGATATTTGGCATCAAAGAGATACGTCAAGACAAAATCATTACTCTTATGTATGTGCATCACGATGTCAGGTATCTGTTTCGCCGTCATTGAAAACAATCCCATGGACGAAGTCTCACGAGAAAACGGATACTGATATCCAATCTCAATAGTGTCCCCATTCTTTGGATTGTTATAAGATACACTACCAGAAAGATCACCACCATTGAATGGGTCAAACATTTTTTTGGTATCCTCATGAATATACATGAGATGATCCAGATTGTGAGTGTCAAGGCGAAGAATAGATGCAACTAGCCTCTTTATCTTGAGGAAACACCACAACTCATACAACTTGCATACAGGTTGCACACCTACTGATGTGTTCCCATCAATAAGTTTTAGACCATTCTGGAGAATAAGCCAATAGCGGTATACTTGAGAATAACCATTTCGTTGCTGAAGAACCATACTCTCCTGCTTGAATCCCTCAAATCGGCCGATTGGCCTAAAAAAAGAATTATTCCGTAAAACCCTTAGTTCCTTAAGCTTATCAGAAAGATAATCGACTTCATTCGATGAGGTGTATTTTCCTCGCGCCTTATCCATAACTCTCTCAAGACGTTCAGACATTCGCTCTATAGTATACTTCACGAAACGGTTCTCAAGAGTATTATTGGTGGATTCAATTTGTTCTGTGCGATAATGTTTTCTATAAGCAAGTTCTTTATCACGAGCTTCATCGTTGCAGAACTCTTCCGTTAATTGGTTAGTCCACCTTTTTATTCGATCTGGCCTTCGGAACTCGATACTAGTAAAGTCCTTATTATGAGGCGCATATAAAATGTATCGAACAGCTACGATGTAACTTCCCACAATCTTTTTGAAGACAGAAAGCCAGATTAGGTCATTATTCGCTTCGTTACCAAAGTCAAACTGCTGACATGTGAGTGTCAGATATCTAAATACAAGATCATCGTATTCAAGTTTTAGTTCCTTTACGATTGTATTTAAATCTCCTTTTGTATCTAGTTTTGGCGACACTACATCAAAATCAAAGAATTCATTGTGCTCAATGCCATCAACGGTAGTGAATACGAAATTCAATGAGAACCGACCAGGCTGATTTAAGAAATCCACATTACCACTGAGAATATATGAATCTCCTGTATCAATGCTATTGAACAACTCTTCTACCGAACTATCAGGGTGAATAACCTTTGGCTCAGTTCCTTCTTTAATACCCTTGATAGATATCGCAAAAGCATACTCACAAGTTTCAAAGAAAACTGGACGCGAATGCTCCCATTCGTTTTCCGGAATCACCTCAAGACTGTTTGTATCGCAATTGTAAATGGAGAGTTGTCCACCTGTTCTTCACTCATAAATACAATATTCTTCTGGGCGCAGCGTGTGAGCACGAACCCGGAATCTTTTCCACGAGCCAACAATATCCTTTGTTTTAACCTGGATATGATATAACTCGCCGTATTTGAAGTCAAGGACTTTCATGGATATGATTAGAAGAAGTTAGCGAAATAAGTATTAGAAAGACGCTTATTCATCTCGTCAAGCTTCGTAAGGACTTCAGTGTATACTCCTGAATCGTCTTTACACTTGAGGTTCTCCTCTACGTATTTAATGAGTTCTGTGAATACATTGCCTTCCGCAGTTGAGAGAAGTTTCTCGTCACCCTGCACTCGAGGAAGGTTTTTCTCCAGGAGTATCACGAGAGCAGCTTCGTTTATCAAATCGTCTATCGTCTCATCATCTTTACGTTTAAGGATAAGCGTACTCAGATACAGAACAAACTCGTTCTGGACACGGTAGCTCACACGGAATGGAGTATCTTTAAGAATGGCATTGATTGCTTTTAACTTTGCCGGAACTAGTTCAATAATCCTGTCTTTATAACCGTTAACTACAGGATCATTGAGAGCTTCTGCCGCCTTAACAAACTTTGGTTTAAGATCAGAGATAGGAAGAGGATTGTTTGTATAACTGAGTGTCTTTGCGTTGTCTTCGGCAAACATCTCCTCAAGTTCATCTCCGTTCATCTCAATCGTAAAAGCACGGTCGATAACCTTTCTGCTAAACTGATGGGTAGTATCATCCATGTTGACAGTACCTATCACGAAGAGATTCTCTGGGAGACGCAATCCGTTCTCCTTAAGGTATGAAAGAACAATCAATTCGTCTGGAGTATAGCCTCTATCTTCGGCGCATCCTTCAAACAGTTTCTTGCTTAACAATTCTGCAGTCTCAATTCTTCCATCTTTGACTGAACGTGTCTCCAGAACGCTCAAGTATTCAGCGAAGTATTGCTCCACTGGTGCCAGATTCATCTCATCAAGGCATACAAAGAAAGGGACATCAGGACGCTGAGATGCTTTGTATACAAAATGAAGGAATGGAGTGATGTTATACTTCTCAGTAAGGTTACTATAATATCCAAGAAGTTCTGTAGAATCATGCCAGTTTGGTTTTACTTCAATTAGGCAATAGTTACCAGGAGTGGTAGCATCAACATCTAAAACGCCATCCTCCGGACAGGTAAGGTATGCTAACTCTTTTACCTTCTGACTCTTTCCTGTACCAGATATACCGGCAAGAAGGAGGAAAGGTTTTGTTTTGAGGGCGTCAATATAATTTTTCATCTCAGATGTAATACTAGATTTTGTAATATAGTTGGTTGGCTTGTCTATCGGTAACGTCTGTGGAATATCAATGAAATTAAGGTCAATGCCAATATAATTTGTTAGCACTCTTACATATGCATCTATCGAATCTGATATTAAATTGAGTGTTCGTACAATTGCAGTATAAGGGCCATTAAAGAAGTACTTGAAGTAGTCTACAAAAGCAGGTGTGACAGTAACGGAATCGCGCGTAATGGACAACAAGTTCAAGTTCGCCTGCAAAATTGTAACCACACGGCTATTCTGCATATATGTATCTACAAATGGACTCGGCGCAGGATTTTGAGACAACAGTTCCACGGCTTCATCTACTTCATCATGTGTTTGACACGTCATGATATAGGTATAAAACTGCGGCAGCGTAATAGAATCTATACCTTTAAGATGTAGTTTCCAAAGGACTTCAAATGTAAATAGTATGGGATTAATCTTATAAAGGCCAGCCTCATTTCTAGAGTCCGTTATCGCGCTCATGCGAAGTTTCAGAAGTTGTTCAGTTTTGATGGCATTATACTTTGTTGATCCCAATGTATATTGTTTCAACACATGAAACACAGGTGTCGGCGTTTCTGTATTGTATCTACTTCCTCGTTCAAACGGATTTGTCTTGCTTAATAAACCATACATTTGGGCTACAGACAAAGCTCTATGGTTAGAGTGAAAACCATATTCAGCACCATGTGTATTGTAATATTCTTCGATATTTGTATTTTGCCTATCTGGTATCCTGTCAAAAATCTCTACGGCTTTGAACGCATTATCAAAACTGGTATCTTGTTTAGCAAAATACCAAACACTGCTTTTTGTAAGGCTGGATAGCTTTTGTTCTACTGTTCTCATATAAGTTCATTTACTACGTGTGCTAAGAAATATGCCAATTTTGGCGGTACAGCATTACCTATCTGTTTGCAAATAGATGTTTTTGAGCCTGTAAACTCAAAAGAATCAGGGAAAGATTGAACTCGTGCAGACTCTCTAGGTGTGAGTGTTCTATCCTTGTCAGGATGAATAAATCTTCCACCGGCAGGTGTGTCAAATCGAGTTGTAATCGTCATGGTTGGTTTAGCCCATTCTAGACGACCATAAGCGCCGCTATGGACTGAGTGAATATCTTCCTTCAGAGATTGCCAATTCTCTCCTGTTTCTATCTTGCTCATTCTAGTTACTGCAAGACTATTGTGCTTGGTAGCTTTGTGATTGGTTATAGTATTACTATTCTGTCTCATCGATGCTTGATATGGCGAAACACAATCCAACAAAACAGCTGTTCCAGATTCTGTCACATCTGGGATATCAGAAATGGCATCTCGAAGAGTCACCGGGTCGAAAAAGTTGCTGTCACGTTCAATAACTCTTAATCTCGCCTTATCAAAGAGAGTATCGATATCAAAATCCTTATTAAGACAACCAATTACAACGACCCTCTCTCTCTTTTGAGGAATACCGAACTCAACGGCTTTACATACTTTATAGTGAAGATAATACTTGTCCCCGTCAAACACCTCTGGATTTCCAAAAGCATCGACAATCTCTTTAAATATCGAGCCACCATCTTTGGAGAGTATACCTTTGACATTTTCAAGTAAGAAAACCTTCGGTCTAACTATCTTTACGACATTAACGTAATGCCTAAAAAGGTAGTTTCGAGGGTCATTTATGAATGCATTCTTTTCTCTAATTCTAGCTCCAGCCATTGAAAAACCTTGACAGGGAGGTCCGCCAATAATTACATCAGATTCATTTCTGGAAAAATGATTAGGATCATCAATTTTTCCAATGTCTTCGGCAAACATTAGCGTATTTTTGTGGTTATGTGAGTATGATGCAGCTATCTCCTTATCGAATTCTACGGCCTTAATGATACTATAGCCCGCTTTTTCGAATCCGCATGAGAAACCTCCACAACCAGAGAATAAATCTATGACTTTATAATTATGCTCCATCTCCTATTCGATATTTCAAAGCAAACGACTTAATATAATTTAACTGAGAGGTACTAAGTTTATAAACCAAAGCTAGTTGGTCATCAATCTCATCAATTATGTCCTTGCAAAACTTATGTTTATACTCATAGTCCACTTGTTTCGTGCCAACGAAGACTTTAGTTGCCTCTAACTTATCTTCTAACTTATTCTGCAATTCTTGCCACTTAGCTATGTTACCTACAGACTTGGGAATTTTCACAAATGATAGCTCTTTGTTAGTGACATGCCATCCGTCAGATATAATTATCCACAGAAGGAAGAAGAGGCTCGAGTTGATTAAGCAAAATATGAAGGGGGTTATTGTTTTTGGGAAATAGTAAGGCACGTAACTATTTGAGTTCATATTCTTAGTAAAGGCTTTCATCCAAAAACAGCCTCTTTGGTTCAGATATATTGCATCTCCATCTGTCTTATCTATTATCGAAAGAACACTACGCCCCTTGAAATTGTCCATTTTCTTGAAGATGGACATCTCAG
>ENA-ORNB01000842-ORNB01000842.1-human-gut-metagenome-genome-assembly--contig:-NODE-842-length-26970-cov-5.685157_pt1 | contig 26970 bp, 19 predicted proteins | sample MGYA00242112_ERZ509016 | MGnify/ENA primary metagenome ERZ509016 (study PRJEB26280, sample SAMEA2338705) | human gut metagenome | biome: human gut; feature: human-associated habitat; material: faeces...
CGCAGATTAACGCAGATATTATTAATTATCAGCAAAATAAATCTGCGTTCCTCTGCGTATTCTGCGTCATCCGCGTCCAGTAATATCAATTTGACACCCTCTTTGTTCAAAGGCTTTATTTATTTCTTCTTATTTCTTCAACGATTCTTTCCATTTATCCGCATAGCTGTGCAGGATAGAGGCGATCCCTTCCCCGATACGGACATAATCTTCACGTTTCAGATTGGCAAGCGAACAACGGATAGACCACTCCGGTGCATCGAACCCGCCACCGTTGAGCAATACCAGTGAAGTTTCTTGTGCCAGGCGGAACACGACGTCTACCGGCTCGTAATTTTCCTGTAAGTAGACAACGAAATCATCCCCGTAAAACTTCTTTGCCCAGACCAACATATCGATCTCGCTATAGTAGCCGGCACGCAACGGATCGTCGAGCAATGTGAAACCGGTGCTTTCCCAAAGCGTATGGAGGCGGTCGTGAATGATCTGCTGCATCTTCATCTTATAAGCATTCTCGCGATCCAGCAGGGAGAAGGAGGCAAAGAGCGCCATTTGCGTCTGTTGCGGCAGCGAAAGCCCGGCGGTATGGTTCAAGGCGACCTGGCGACTGTCGGCCACCATACGGTCGATGAAACGGATTTCCTCCGGATGGAGCGAAATACTGCTATAACGTTTATTCAACTGTTCTTTCCGCTCTGCCGGCAGTTCCTTCAGCATCCGGTCGTATATATTCTCTTCATGCAACGCGACAACGGCCAGGCGCCAACCTGTCGCTCCGAAATATTTGGAGAAAGAATAGACGCAGAGAGTGTTCTCCGGCAATTCCGCCATGATCGAACGAAAATGGGGAATGTAGGTCGCATAGACATCATCGGTAATAATCATCAGGTTCGGATTGTCATTGCGCACGATATCAACAATACGTTTCATCAGACCATCCGTCAAACCGTATGAAGGCGGATTGCTCGGGTTGACGATAAAGGCAGCCTTGACAGACGGGTCTTTCAGGATGTCCAGGTCTTCTTCCTTGTACTGCCAGGTATGGTAGCCGTCTTTTGTCATTTTACAAGCGTGGATTTCGGTTACATCGAATAAGTAGCGGGCTTGTTCCGGTATCTCTATATAAGGAGTGAATACCGGGGCAAACAGGACGATCTTGTCGCCTTTGTCGAGAAGGAAATTTTGTTGCAGGGAATCGAAGATATAGCACATCGCGGCAGTTCCCCCTTCGGTGGCGAAAAGGTCGAACTTCCCTTTGGGCGGGCGGTTGTCGCACAACTCCTGTTTCAAGTAGTCTTCGACCAGCACTTCCGTATATTTCAGGATACGGTCGGGAACGGGATATTGGTTGCCGATGACGCCTTCCGTCCATTCATGTACGAGGTCGTTCTCATCGACTCCTTTCTCGTTCACCAGATAATCGTAGGTATCTTTCAGCAGTGCCATGCCGGGAGAGCCGGCGTGCTTCATCAGGAATTGCGTGAAACGGGTGGCGATACGTCTCTTTTCAGGAATACCGGCCAGCCCGACCATTTCCTCGCCATATTCGGAGGAACGGGCACATTCTTCCAGTCCGAACTGGCCGAGCAGGAAAAAGGCTTCGCGGGGCACGGTACTGATCCAGTTCGGATTGCCGCGCCCTGCGTTCAGCATGATATGCGTACTCTTACGGGCGCTTTCGTCCGCAAGGTCTATCAGGATATTTTTCAGTTCGAAGGGACTGATTTCCGACATTTTCTTTTCGTATTCACGAGTGATTTTGTGTGTCATAAAGAAATAACTTAATTGAATATAATGAGTATATAAAAAACAATGCTTCCAACACCTTTCAGGTCATCAAGAGGACGATCACGACTCCCCAAATGATCAACAGGGTATTACCGACCGCGTATGTTACCGTATAGCCTAATGCTGGTGTCTGGCTCTCAACGGCATCCTCCACAGCCCCTAAAGCTGCTGTGGTAGTACGTGCTCCGGATGTACAGCCTAACGTAATGGCCGGATGGAACTTAAAGACATATCTTCCCAACAGCACACCGACAATCAACGGGATAGCGGTAGCCAACGCACCGATAAAGAAGAGACTGATACCGACCTCCTTCAGCCCGGTGACAAAGCTCGGTCCGGCCGTAATACCGACAACAGCGATGAACATATTCAACCCGACATTATTCAGTACCCAAAGGGAAGGTTCCGGGATTCGTCCGAAAGTCGGATGCTTGGAACGCAACCATCCGAAGACCAATCCGGCGATCAACGCCCCGCCACTCGTACTCAAGCTGATGGGAACACCTCCGAAATGGATCGTCAAAGCCCCCACGACACCTCCGAGAAAAATCCCGAGGCCGACGAAAATCATATCCGTCTGGTTTGTCGGGCGATCGGCATAGCCTAATGTATCGGCAGCCGCATTCACCTCCAATTTTGTGCCGACCAACTCCAGCATATCGCCGGGATCGATCGTCGTGGCAGCCAAAACCGGTATGTTGATGCCGGCACGTTTGATGCTCTTGATGCTGACACCGTGCATGACCGGCAGTTTGCGCAGTTTGGCAACTGTCATGCCTGCATATTTCTTGCGGGAGATCAATACGGGTAGCGTTTCGGCCGGGAAGTCTAACAACTCGATATCATTGACTTCATCGCCGATCCAGTCCTCCTCTCCGATCACAAATTCACGACGTCCACTGAGCACGACTTCATTTCCTTTCAAAAGCATCTGATCGGCCTTCGCATCCCGGATCACACCATCGATACGAACCCGTTCGACGAAAAGGCGTCTTCCTTCTCCTTCCAAATAATCTTCCAGTTCTTTCACGGTCTTCCCCGCCCCGAACCAGTCGTTGCTGATCTTGTAGGCGCGAAACGTGATCGGACGGGCGGCAGGCATGAAGCCGGGTTGCTCGCTTTCGTCATCCGCCCCCATTTTGGCTTCCAGTTCGCGACAGGCTTTCTTGACCGATTCGATCCCGCCCAACAGACGAGGAGCGATATCGCTCATGATCCAGGCGGAACCGGCCGTACCGAAAATATAAGAAACGGCATAGGCTACCGGCATGACATTGATCATATCCGTTTTATCTGCCGCCGGTATTCCTAATTGGTTAATCGTATCTTCGGCCACACCGAGCACAGCGGATATCGTCTGCGAACCAGCCAACAGCCCGCCAGCCTCTCCGGCAGAATAGCCCATGATCTTTGCCAGCATAAACGGGGCCAGCAGGCAGAACAGGCACATCACGACGGCAAACAAGACCTGTGGCAATCCTTCCTTTTTCAATCCCCGGAAGAATTGCGGACCGACACTATACCCTACGGCAAACAAGAACATCAGGAAAAACACCGATTTCAGCGGAGCCCCGATATCGATATGCAATTGCCCGATCAACACACCGACCAGCAAGACGCTGGTAACCGTCCCTAACGTGAACTTTTTAATCTTGAATTTACCGATCCAGAAGCCGAAAGCCAGCGTGAGAAAGATGGCAAGCTCCGGGTAATGCCGGAGCAAATTGGCAAACCATTCCATATATCTATTTTTTTTGGCGTTAATAAAATTGATAATGAAACACGACAAAGGAAAGAGTTGTTGTGTTAAACCAAACGAAAGCAGAGTTAAATTTATAGTTGGCATTTCTAAATAAATCTCTATCTTTGCCTCCGCTTAGGTGATATAACTGCCATCCGACAGTTGTATAAAAGGGAATCCGGTGGAAATCCGGAACAGTGCCCGCTACTGTAAAGCCATATTAAAAAAAGAAGAAAGCATTCTCCATGCCACTATCCGCAAGGATGGGAAGGCCGCTTTCCGAAAAGGCTAAGTCAGGAAACCTGCCAAGCAAGACAATAATAACTCTCCCGGGGCCAGGAAAGCTATTGACACATACATAATAAAACTCTTTTTTTCATGAAAAAGAAATGTTGGCTGACAGCCCTTCTTGCGGGTTGTTCTCTTTGCGCGTCACACGCACAAACCGTGTTGCGCACGGATACGAATGATCTGAGAGAGATCCGCCTGGACGAGGTCGTCGTGACAGGTACCGGAACGGAACATTATTTGAAAGACGCTCCCGTACAGACGGAAGTGATCACAGGGAAAGCGTTGGAACAATACAACGGACGCAGCCTCGACGAGATTCTGAGCGCCCTCTCCCCTTCCATCACGTTCAGTCCGGGAGACATGGGTAGCAATATCCAGCTAAACGGATTGAAGAACGACTATATCCTGATCATGGTGAACGGGAAACGGATGAACGGCGACATCGGCGGACAAAACGACCTGAGTATCATCAACCCGGCAACCATCGAACGCATCGAGATTGTAAAAGGAGCCTCCTCTTCCTTGTATGGAAGCGATGCTATCGCGGGTGTCATCAACATCATCACGAAAAAGAACCGCGATAAAGTCAGTGTCTCCAACACGACACGCGTCGGCAATTACGACGACCTGCTCCAGAGCGAAATAATAGGGTTCAGCAACGGAAAGCTGAACTCCACCACTTCCGCAAGCATGAAACATACCGGAGGTTGGCAAAACACGACTCAAGAATGGTATCACCACGATCTGCAAGAAGGAAGCGTGAGCAAAACAGTGAGCCGCTCCACCAATTTCACGCTTTCCCAGAATTTCACTTATAAAGCGAGCGACAGACTCAGCTTGTCGGCCGATGCCTCTTATTACCAGAAATGGATTTTCCGTCCTGTCGGTCCCTGGAAATATTATTTATACGACTATTTCTACCGGAACCAGGATTACGCCTTAGGCTTGAAATATAGGCTGAACGACAAACGGAGCTATCTGACCGCCGATGCTTCTTTCGGACAGTACAACTACTATTTCGATTATATGGGCCAAGAAGTGACCAACTTTTTCCATCCCGACGGAACGCGAGTTGTCAATTACCCCGGCGACCGCGTATTACAGACCATGCAGCGCAGATGGTTGAACCATGTCAAAGGGGTATTCTATTTAGGAGACAATCATATTTTAAGTGCCGGAATCGAGCACCAACACGACTATCTGAAATCTCCTTACCGCCTGAAACAGGGGAAGGCATCTGTCTATACTTTAGCCTCTTATGCACAAGACGAATGGTCGATAACAAACCGGCTAAACCTGACTCTCGGTTATCGTTTTGTCCATCATAAAGAATTCGGTCAAAAGTTCACCCCAAAAATATCAGCCAAGTACAGCCTTGGCGATTTCAACCTGCGTGCCACTTACTCGTATGGTTTCAAAGCCCCCACCTTGAAAGAGCTTTATCAGAATTATATCACCGTTATCATGGGACCGCTGAAAGCTTATTACGGCAACGAGAACCTAAAGCCCCAAAGTTCGAACTACGGTTCGGCAAGCGTAGAATACAGCAACGGGAAATTCCAGGCAACCGTGACCGGGTACTATAACCGGATACACAACATGATCGCCCTGACCGTCGTCCCGACTTCGTCAGAAGACAAATTCCTGGAAGTAGAAGAAACGATGAAATACAACAACCTCGCCAAAGCCCGTTCATTCGGAGCCGACTTCACCTTCAACTATCAGGTGCTTCCGTCACTGGCTATCGGAGGAGGCTACAGTTATACGGATGCAAAAGCCCAGTACACGGAAGACCAGAACGATCCCAACTACATGAAATATCTGCCGATCAACGCGACTTCCTACCACAATGCCAACTGGAAAATAGCCTGGACACACAAAGATGTCGGCGTCAGCCTTTTCGGCAGATACCAGTCCACACGCTATTACATCACGGATGGAAATGGAAAAGCCTATCAGCTCTGGCGTCTGAATGTAAGAAGCTCGCTGCTGAAAACGAAGAAATGGAACCTGGGGATGAATGCCGGCATCGATAATATATTCAATTATATAGACCGCACACCTTTCGGCAAGAACCGGGGGACAACCAGCCCCGGACGGACTTTATACCTCTCGCTGAACGTTAAATTTCAGAATAAACAAAAATAATCACTTTTAAAAATCAGTAAAAATGAAGAAGTTTAAACATTTATGGCTGGCAGGCTTATTACTTGCAGCCACAGTAGGGTTCACATCCTGTGACGACGATGACGACAATGCAACATCTGCCAACCCGGCAGAAGAATTCGTGACAAAGAACAAAAAGCACGACACAGCCATTCTGCTATGTACTTTCGGAAGTACTTTCAAAGAATCTATCAAGACCTACGATCAGACGTTGGCAGATTTCGAAACGGCATTTCCTGATGCAGACATCTATCTGGCTTTTACATCTTACACCTGTGTGAATCGTGTCTTCGCCGAAACAGGTATCGAGCGTTATCAACCGGATCTTTGGTTAAAAGCAATTGGTAAAGCCGGTTATAAAAAAGTAGCCGTACAATCTTTACACATCATTCCCGGCGAAGAGTATCTGAACTTAATGAACAAAACGGTCAAGAAAGACTTCATGATCGAACAATACCCGAATGTCCAAGTGACAAAAGGTACCTGTCTGGTTTACGATGAAGACGATGTGCAAGCTGTTTCTGCCGCCTTGTACGATCATTACAAGAGCAACCTGGCCGACAAAAAACATTTGCTCCTGTTGATGGGACACGGCAACCCGGACAAGAACTACAATGCCAACAGCAAATACGCCGAAGTGGAAGAAGCCATGCAAGCATTGTCTCCTAACAAAAACGTATTCGTCGGGACTGTCGACTATGGCGACATGCTGTTCTGGCCGTTGGACAAGGATGAAAAACCTTTACCTGCGCCTAATGCCGAAAGTGTTTATTCCAAACTGACAAAATACTGCGAAGACAACAACCTGCAACCGTCAGATATCACGATCTCGTTGGCTCCCTTCATGTCTATCGCCGGCGACCATGCCCACAACGACCTGTGGGGCATCGAAGACGGTGACGACTTTAGCGAAGCTACTCCGGGCGCCGATGCTTGCTGGAGATTGAAATTGCTGAAGATGGGCTTCAAGATCGCCACAGACGAAAGTCACAACGGGGATGTCGATAAATGTACGATCAACGGTTTGGGCGACTATGCCTCCATACGCAAAGTATGGGTAGATCATTTGAAAGCCATCTACAATAATGCCGACGAGTGGCAAACTGGCGAGGATTACCAATAATCATATAAAATAGCTACTCTCTTGCGGAGAGGATAAATTTCCGGCAAGAGAGTAGTATCAAAATGACACCCCTATCCCATCTAATTTGAATTAGTAGGGCATATTTTGGAAATTACCCGCAAGGGTAATATTTTTTAACATTCTATTTGATAGCAAATATCCTCTTGGTCTATCGAAATGATAATACGAAAGGAAGAAAATATCGAAAAAAGGTCTTCTTTTGGTGTAGCCATCCTAAAGTATTTGATCATTACCCGTTTTTTTCGTTCCTTTGCCCCTCGAATATAAGGGGGTGCTTGCCGGAATGACGCCCAAGAAACAGGAAGGCAGGCTGAGATCATACCCATTGAACCTGGACGGGTAATGCCGGCGAAGGGAAAAAAGTGTATCTTCAGTAAAAACAGCTCACCTCTGCTATTCCTTTTAAAATTCAGGTTATCAAAAAGAAAAAGGATGAAAAGTGTTCTTATTATTGCCTCATCATTAGTGGTATTGTCGGCGCAAGGCAAAACGGTCGGACCTGCCGATTCTCTGAAAATTTCAAAAGACATCTCGCTGGACGAAGTAGTCGTCACCGCAACCAAAGTAGCCAAAGGGACACCGGTTGCCTACAGTGAACTGACAAAGGACGAGCTGAACCGCCGGAACGACGGGCAAGGCATCCCCTTCCTGATCCTCCAATCGCCGTCCGTCATCATGACATCAGATGCCGGGACAGGCATCGGCTATTCCGGATTCCGCATCCGGGGGACGGATGCCAACCGTATCAACATCACGGTCAACGGCGTACCGGTAAACGACTCCGAGTCACACACAGTCTTCTGGGTGAACATGCCGGACTTCGCCTCTTCGGTCGATAATATCCAGATACAGCGTGGAGCCGGAACCTCGACCAACGGGGCAGCCGCCTTCGGAGCAACCGTCGCCATGCAGACGCAGAAATCAGAGTTGAAACCTTATGCCGAATATTCGGTCTCGGCCGGATCGTTCGGAACAGTCAAAAACATGATCAAGCTCGGAACCGGGCTTCTACAGGACCATTTCGTTTTCGACGCCCGTTATTCCAATATCCAGAGCGACGGGTACATCGACCGGGCCAAGGCCAACATGCACTCCTATTTTGCCTCGGCGGCTTACTATGGGGATAACACGCTGATCCGTTTCCAGACTTTCGGCAGCATCGAGAAGACCTACCAGGCATGGACCGGCGTCCCCTCCTATCTGCTGGACTCAGACCGCACCTACAACCCGTGCGGGGAATATCAAGAAGACGGTGTCACCAAATATTACCAAAATCAGACGGACAACTACCAACAGCAGAACTACCACCTGACAGCCAGCCAACGTCTGAGCGATTTGTGGAACATGAACCTGACACTCCATTACACACACGGGGCAGGTTATTATGAAGATTACAAAGGAGGGGCCAAAGTCAAGGACTACAAGCTACCCCTATATATCGACAGTCAGGGAGACACCATCGCCAAGACAGACCTCGTCCGCCGCAAGTGGCTGGAAAACGACTTCTACGGAGCGATCTACAGCGCTAACTACCGGGGAGAGCACTTGCAGTTTTCCGCCGGAGCCGCCATCAACCGTTATGACGGCGACCATTTCGGACGTGTCATCTGGGCAAAGCAATCAAACAACCTTCCCGTACCGGACTACGAATATTATCGTAACACGGGCGACAAACTGGATTATAATATGTATGCCAAGGCCAATTACCAGCTCCATCCCAATCTGAACGGTTATCTGGACATGCAGTACCGGGGTATCCACTACACGATCGAAGGCAGCGACGACAAAGCCGGCGACCACGTGAATGTCGACAAGCACTGGAACTTCTTCAACCCCAAAGCGGGCATTAACTTCCAAAAGGGTAGCCACAACGCTTTCGTCTCTTTCTCGGTAGCCAACCGCGAACCGAACCGCGACAACTTCACCGAAGCCGGCCGAGACGAACGCCCACAGCACGAGACGCTCTACGATTATGAAGCCGGCTACGGTTTCGGAAACTCCCGCTTCCGCATCGGCGCCAACCTTTACTTCATGGATTACAGCAATCAGCTGATCCTGACCGGCAAGATCAGTGAAATCGGTGAAGCCCTCACTTCCAACATAAAGGACAGCTACCGGATGGGGATAGAACTCACGGGAGGTGTGGAAATCACCCGTTGGCTGGACTGGAGCGGAAACCTGACACTAAGCCGGAACAAGATCAAGAACTTCACCGAAAGCATCGAGGTCTACGACGCCGACTGGAACTTCCTGCGCGAGGACCACAACGAATTAGGGACGACCGACATCGCCTTTTCACCGGACATCATCGCCAACAGCATGTTCAATTTCAGTTGGAAACAATTCAGTGCGAGCTTCAACTCCCAGTTTGTCGGCCGCCAATATATCGACAACACCTCTTGCAAAGACCGTTCCATCGATCCCTATTTCGTCAGCAATCTACGCGTCGGTTATGTTTTCAAACCAAAATTCATGAAAGAAATAGCCCTCGATGTCACGGTCAACAACCTGTTCAACGAACAGTATGAAACCAACGCCTGGGTCTACTCGGCAATCGTTGGCGGCGAACGCTATAAAGAGGACGGCTATTTCACCCAGGCAGGAACAAACGCGATGGCACGAGTCACATTCAGGTTCTAACACACATTATAATCATGCAACTATTGGAATATTTCGGAGTATTGACCGGGTTGCTTTATCTGTTCCTGGAGATCAGGCAGCACCGGGCCATGTGGGTGGTAGGTTTCCTCACTTCCCTCGTCTATGTCTTTGTCTTCTTCTTTTCGAAGATATACGCGGATATGGGATTGAACATATACTATGTAGCCATCAGCATATACGGCTTCTGGCAGTGGACACGCAGACGTGAGGTCGAAACGGCCCAGAACGGAGAAGCCGCCCCCTCCCAGGAAGCGATCCTCTACCGTAACATGACGCCCCTCCTTTTCGCCGGGATCTGTTCCGCCATCCTCGCCCTGTTCGCGTTGCTCTATTACTTCTTGCATTATTTCACCGATTCGCCGATACCGGCAGGCGATGCTTTTACCACTGCCGTCGGAATCGTCGCCACCTGGATGCTGGCCCGCCGGATCATCGAGCACTGGATATTCTGGATCATCGTCAACTGCGTGTCCGTCTATCTTTATTACCTGCGTGGTCTCTATCCCACAATGTTTCTCTATATTTGCTACGCCATTCTGGCGGCAGTCGGATTATATACTTGGAAAAAGAAAGGAATAAGAACACATGATAGCACCTTATAATTGCGTAGTCGTGGCAAACGGCAGTTTTCCGCAAACAGCTTTACCGCTCCGTCTTTTGCACGAAGCTTCCGTCGTCATCGCCTGTGACGGGGCCATCGAGGCATTGGACAAAGCAGGCATCACCCCGGCAGCCATCGTCGGCGATCTGGACAGCATCCCGTCCTGCTTCCGCGAGCGCTACGCCGACCGTATTCATATCGTGGAGGACCAGGAAATAAACGACCTGACGAAATCCGTCCGTTTCGCTCACCGATCCGGGGAGCAGGAAGTCCTGATCTTAGGGGCTACCGGGCTGCGCGAAGACCATACGTTAGGCAATATCTCGCTACTGATGGACTACGCCCCGCTGTTCCGCCGGATAGAAATGCTTTCGGACTATGGGATTTTCACCCCTCTCCGGCAAACGACGACGTTGGCAAGCGATCCCGGTACCCAAGTGTCTCTTTTCTCACTCGCCCCTTCCGGCACGATTTCCACCACCGGACTACGCTGGCCCATCCGCGACCGCCGGCTGACAGCCTGGTGGCAAGGTACATTGAACGAAGCGACGGGTGACAATTTCACCGTCGCCCTCTCACCGGAGGCCCGTGTCATTGTCTACCGTACTTTCTAAATAAAAAGTCCCGAAGGGAAATCTTGCGATCAGCCTTCGGGACAAAATACACCCTCAATTTTACAACTTAGTATTTATTCAAGCCTCACGGCTGTTTAATAATAATGCTATTCAACCACCTGTCAGGCAGGCAACTTATTCAATTGAGAAGCTTTCCATTCAAGAAAACCATCAATGTTGTCATACATGTGGAACTGCAACTTGTCATCCGCCACCCTTTTCAACTCCGTTTTAGGAGCCAGTGGCAAACACATGTCATCCACTGCAAACAGTGCTTTCAACAAAACCACATCGTACCCCTCGCGGATTACTTCTTTCTGTAGTATCACCGGCACATTCAATCTGGCCAGATAATAAGCAGAACGTTCATACGCGCACCATGAATCGCCTTCGAGATATAAGTAGACACCATGCTGGTTGTCTATCTCATTCATCAGAACTTTTTCGACATCCGCTATACGTTCCATAATCTGAATAATTTAAAATTCTCAATCTTTTATATGCAAACTCTATGTTGCAAAGATATGGGCAAATATGGCAAAGGTTACATTGTGAAAGTCTCAATCTTACTACTCAAAGCTATCAAATAGCTGATTATCGGCCTCTTTCTTACGCAACTCGTCCAAATTGGCCGCAGCTCCCTTCACACCGGCAGCTTTTGCTTGTTCCAGCAGCTTTCCGGCCTCGTCCAGATTCCCTTCCAACAGGTTCAGGACACCACGTGCATGGATAGCTTCGGGGCTATTGCCGGCCTTAGCCAGATAAGTACGGGCCGCATCCAGGTCGTTCTTCGACAATGCGATATTGGCGGCGTTCAGGTTGGCGACAGGGTCGTCACTGTACATGCGGACCGCTATCTCGAACACTTCATTATATTCCTTGCTTCCGATCTCGTAGCTGTTGGCCACCGCGAACATTTCGCTCAAACTCAACTGCTGCGGACGCGTCTTGATAATCTCGCGGCCTTCTTCAACCGTAAAGAACCGCACCTGGTAAGCGACACGGTAGTCGGAACGACGCAACGAAGGATAGATATTCTTCAATACATAACGGTAAGGAACCCCTCCGTCCAAAGCTGCCAGCCTGGCGTCTTTCTTATCCGGATCATCATTGCTGTTGATGATAGCCAGCACAGCCTCACGCGAAGGAACGCTCCGGTCGGCCTCTACTTTTGCTTTCAGGCCTTCCCAATCTTCCGAACCGTTATCCAACGTGAACAGCTCCGGTTTGAAGTCGTGTTTCTTCCGGATATATTCGGAAAGTGCTTTCACACGATTGCCAGCCAGGACCGTATTGGACTTGTAGCTGCCTTCAGGCGATGCAAAACCTTTCAGAATAATGCCTTCGAGTGTGATGTTCTTATCGTTTACGACCGTACTGATCGTATTGTCGATCTTCGCCAGTTCCACCGCATTGTTACGGAAATCCGGCAGGATCGCATATTTACCCACCTGGAAGTCCAGATAAGCAGTCCCTACCTCAGCACGATGTTTTACCGTTTCCGCTTCCGGAGAGATATAAGCCAGGGTAGGCTGCACCTCATACCGCTTGTCGGGACGGGTCAGGACCTTGTCGGCTATCACAAGCGGCGCACCCTGTTCCTCTTTTCCACAACCGCACATATTCGGGACCAGCACGAAACGGGCGTCTTTCATCCACGATTCAAACGGGATTACCGTTTTATAGTTGATGACGCTTTCATTCTTCCCGGCCTGAACGACCAAAAAGCGGGGTTCATCCTGCAAGTTATTCAAAGCGATCTCGCGGTCATACACTTTCTGGCTGATCCGTCCGTTCAGCAGGATGGAAGGTAACCCTTCCTTCTGTGAAGCCGATTCCAAAACCGGTGTCAGGGAGAGGTTCTCGCGAGATTTGATCTGACTGCCGTCGACCGTGATCACGGCGTCGATCACCAATTCGTTTCCTTTTTGTTTCAGTTCGTTACAAACCACTTTTACCGGGGCCTGAGCCAGGATAGCCGGCGAAACGACAGCCAGCAGAGCTGCTGCCATATATATTTTCATTGTTTTCTTCATAGCTCCGATTATTTAATAAAGTAAATAATAGAAAGAGCAGCCTTCGTCACCCCGAAATAGTCTTTCGTTTCGCTCTTCTGAACCGTGCCGCATGATGCGCACGGATATTTATCATAGTCCAGATGCGCCCATCCGATACCGATCACAGCCTCCATACTCCAACGGTTGCTCAGCAGCCACTGATAGCCATAGGACAGGCCGGCTCCGTAGAGGTTGCCCTGATAACGGTAATTCTCCATATTTTTACTCAAGAACTTGATCCCGCCGACATTATAATCGGCATAATGGGCATGCACTCCGAGAAAATGACCGTTAAACTTCTCACATAACCAATAACGTGCTTCCGGCTGAACCATCCAATGCTTCCAACGCATGTCGTCGCCAAACTTCCATCCGTTGTAGTTACCGGACAAGTCCAGTGTCCACTTCTTGCTCAATCCCATCTCAACCCCTAAGTTGATCGTTGCAGTCGCGTCGTACAGCAAGTTTGACTTTACCGCAAACTTCTGCCCATAGACGTTCGTCATCCCGGCCAGAAGCAAAAAGAGGAAAAGTACTTTTTTCATACACTTCATTTTTAATTATCTTTTGTTTTTCTATCGCATATTAAACAACAAAGGAGATAAAACTGTTTATTCCGATACAAAAATAGAATAAGTCTTTACCACGCGCGGTAGGTGCACGTTTCAAGTTTCACAGGCAAAGCTACCAAGAACGGACCGTATGATATAAATACCAACGAAAAAAGGACTGGACGATAGAAATACCGATTAATGAATCCAAAGTGGCCTGTTCATTTCTCCGATTCCCTCTCGAAACGCGCCCATTTGAGTTTTTTATTGACGACCTCCGAAGTGCGGACATGCATGCCCTTTACGAAAATGGATTCGGCTCGGATTTCGTTGATGCGATCTACACGGCGGTATTTGGCAGAGATACCGAAAGTGCAAAAATCGTTCAGGCAGACATCGTAACCGTCTTTCAACCGATCTATGATATAGTCTTCCATCAGCATCCACGAACGCGCCAGTTCCGAACGGAGGGAAGACGAACCGTGCGATATTTCTTCAAACATCCGCTCTTTGTTTATTGTGCCGCGGCTGACTACTTTGGGATAAAAACCCGTTACTTTCTCGCTGTCCTCATTCAGGTTATCATAAATGGGGACAAATCTGTATTGTATACTCATACTATATTATTTTTATAAATGATTATCATGCTTCACATCGACACCTTTCAACTCAACCACCTGAGTATTTACCTATTATCAGGTGTCGATGTTGGTGTCGATGCAGATGTCGATGTACTCACCCGACCGGCACATCGGCACCCGGTTCTTCTGTTTCCGGTATGACATAATAGTATTTCCGGTCTTTTTTCATCTTCTTCCGTACATTATATTTTTGCATTAATTGTCCGAACAACCTCAGCTTTGTTTCCGTAAGGTCTATTTTGCTCTGTTTGCTGATTGTCATCAATATTTCGGGTGCTGACAACGGCTCACAACCCTCCTCTTCCTCCGGAATACGGAAATAATGGAGGAACAACTCTTCCAACAAAGGCCGCTTTTCGAACATCCGGTTATTCCGGTTCAAAAGCACCTCCTCTTCCGGGGTAAACCAATAGCGTTCACCTTCCCTCAAGGCACCGACCGCCTGGGCATAGAGTTGGGGATAATCGATGGGTTCTATCCTGATCATTCCCTTCACCTCCACCCCGATGAAACGGCGGCTACCGGTGGTATCGGTCAGTAAAGCAAACGTATTGGAGGTGGCGATAAACGAAGCGAACCGCCTCATCTCCTCCATGCTCTCGCCATAGGGCTTGCGCAATGTGACTTTCGCCTTTTGGAGCAGGTTTTTCAAATAAGGCTGGCGGGAAGCGGGTATCGAGTCGAACTCATCCAAGTTGATCAGTGCGAAGCGGCTCAACGCCATTTCCGCATCCTTCCGGCTTCCCAAATCAATCCCATCGACAAAATAAGGCCGCAGCTCGGGTGGCAAAAGACTCTGACAGAAAGTGCTCTTGCGACACCCCTGTGGTCCAACCAGTAGAGGGGACGTGCTGTTGGCATGTTCCCGGTCCATCTGCAACCAATGTGCCACCATACTGAGGAACCAAATATAAAAGAAATTCCTCCACTCCTTGTTTTCACAGGGCACACAATCGGCAAGGGGACGGATGCGGTCCTGCCCGTCCCAATGCGGCAGGTCGAAAAGGAACTCCTCGACCGGCCAGTAATGGGAGACACGCCGGGAGTCCACGTAACGCTGTACATCATATTCGATTGCCGACACGCCCTCCAACTGCGCTTCGAAACAGATGCTCTTGACCGTCTCGGCCGTCACCGGGCGATAGTCGGTGAACAGCGAATGTCGTTCGCGATACTCCTTACATCCCTTCATCCGGTTGAACCGCAACTCATAACGCCTCGTCATAAACTCTTCCATCTGCATCGCCACCAGCATCCGCCGGGGCATACAAGGCCGCACACTGCAACGTTTTTCTTTCCTGTAGACGTTCCCGAACGTCGCCCTCAACTCCATCTCCTGCTCCCTTCCGAACGGGTGTATCAGGGCAAAACGGACGGCATCTTCTTCCGGGATAGCGGATTGCCGGCATTTACGCGCCAGATGTACTACGAACTTTTTCCGTTCTTCATCACCGCCGTCTTCCGGCCCGACCTGCCGGAAGGTGTCGGCAAGGCAGGTTTCATAGAGGAGCGATATGCGTTTGTAACGCTCATAGCCGGGCGCCATGCGCAACAAAGGGTCCGGCTCGGCATCGTGCGCCTCGCGTGTTGTCACCGGAGCGGGCATCTGCAAAGGTTGTTCCTGGCGGATCGGCAAAGCATCCGGATTATAATACAACTCCGGATCATACGACACACGGCATCCTTGTTCCGGAACCGGAAAGCCTTCTTCTTTCCGTCCGACGGGCAACTGGAGCTGTACCTCATAATAGCGGCTGGCACGTAGGTAGGCATGGGCATGGAAAAGGCGCATACGCTCCTCCGTCTCCGGCACGGAACCGTCGGGCAAGGTAAAGGGGACCAAGACTTTGACACTCCTTCCACTCGATCCGATAAACGAGGCAAGCGTTTGCGGAAAGCCCGCCGCACGATCCCGTATGGCAGCCGCCTCCGCACGGCCGATCAGATTGCCGATACTAAGCAACACCAATCCGGTATAGGTGACCACACCGATCCTCTCATCCTCCCGCTTCAGCGTAACGCCAAACAAAACTACAGGTATCTTTTCTGCTGCAAGGCTTTTTATCCCGGGAGTCAGATAAGGAATGTTCTGCCGCAATGTGGTCACCGGCTTCCGGCTATTTTCCGTTTTCATGGCGTTCAGGACAATGCTTAGTTCAAGGTTACGGAAAGCCGCCAGGTCACCGCGAAGTTGCGTTATTTTCATATTAGCATTAGTTTTTAAATTTCCGGCAAGATAAGGTTTATATTTCGGATATCTATTGTTTTTCAATTATTTTATACATAGACTAACACAAAACACACCGGGAACTAACTCGAACCATGCCATAAACTAATCCGGGACATACAGGAAAGTTGGGATAGGTAGTGCTATGTATAAGGTATAGGTAGTACTATGAATTGCTAATAGGTAGTACTACCTATCGGTGTTATGTCGTACTATCTATAGAGAGTATGTAATATGCTATGAATTAGTTTATGGCATGGTTTGAGTTAGTTTGTGGGGAGATTCGGGATAGTTTGCGGGGAGATAGAGGTTTAAACTACTGAAAAACGGGGGGATGGATATGCGAAAAACGGAAAAGGTGTCGAGGTGGTGTCGATCTTTGTTTTTAGGTCGACACCTGTTAACTTATCGATTATAAAGGAATTACACTGAAAGGTGTCGAGGTGTCGGGTGGTATGGATGTTTTTTACGACGGTGTATCAAATTGATATTTCCAGATGCGGATGACACGGATATCGCAGATTTATTTTATTGATAATTAATAATATCCGTGTCATCCGCGTCTCCATAAATACCGATATTGGCACACCCCCATCAAAAATCAAGGGCTATGCCGAAACAGCCTTGTCTCCACACGCTTGGCGCGGGAACAAAGCTGTTTCGGCATAGCCCTTGAAAGACAAATAATCGCTTTGGTAATTAATTGAAGCCGAAATTGATCTCGCCTCCAGACTGAATATTTTCTATCACTATATTTAAAGAACCTGTAGCCGGAACACTCTGTATCAATGCAGATGCTTCATACATATTACCGACTTGAAAACCATTTTTGGGTTTCAGGGTTACGCTGCCGAAGGAATATTCTTTCTTTTCACTTACCTGAGTCGGCTCTCCTTCTATTACTTCTCCGACAGACGTCCACGTATTTTCATTAGTAAGCAACAATCCCATCTTGTTAGATCCCCATCCATTACCACCTTCCAATTTCAAGATTTCATCTTCTGGAATTTCCTCCTTATTATCACGAATATAAGCAACTAACTGGGGTTCCCCATTGACCTCTTTATCATTCACAAACCAACTACCTGTTATTTCTCCTTCTTGGGATGTCTCATAAACTGCTTCATAAAGATTTCCGTGCAAGGATATATCCAACTGATCTTTTGCATAGGTATAAAACTTAAACAAATATGTCGTACTTACTTTATCAAACAGCGGACTAAATATTTTACTATCTGAATCTTCAGGAACAATGGCTGATGAAACTAATCTGCTTTTTATACGAATATCATCAACCTGAAGCGTAATATTCTCCAATAAGTAGCCGCTATATCTTGAATATTTCTTCACTGTTAATGGAGGTAATTGAATCCCCTTTGCCACTCGAGGCTTAACACTTGTTGGTATTGTCAATCTATGTCCAAAATAAGTGTATAACAATTTTCCATCAGCATCCACATCATCCAACATGTCTTCTGTAACATCGACTTCTTTCAGATTTTTCTTACCAAACGCATTCTCCACCTCGCCTTTAGTCCAAATTCCATTTTTACCACCTAAATCACCATAATCATAATACCCATTGACCAACAATCTCGGAATATCCACCCGCACTTTCAGTTCCACCCGTGCAGCCAACTGTGTTAACGGGATTTGGATCGGAGAAGCGACTGTAGTCACATCAAATTTTGCGAGTTTGTTACCGACTTTCACCAACTGGTTAGCTTTATCTGCAAATGCAGTTTGATATGAATCGCCACCTTCAATAATCTCCTTCAATGCATCCAGAGATTGACAAGATTTATAAGCTTCATTAGACTCTGTCGGATTAGCTACGACCCAAAAGTCATAAGTGCCATAATCCAAACCTGTTAAAGTGACTTTATATCCTTTTTTATACGTCTGGCTTCCTCCATTTGGAGCGGGGTTATCTACATAGTCATGCTCGGCTTCCGATAAATTATCGCCGGCAAAATACTCGGATGTAATATATTCTCCATTTTTTTGATCGAACACGAATATCCAGCAATCCTGCACATTCAATTCTTCCTCTGTCGCATACACATACCCTTTATCTTCCGCAGCAGCTTTTGTGATGACGGAAGAGGGGGATAGTTCGATGACGAGATCGCCTTTGCCGGAAACGCCCGGCTCGTCTATTATTTTTTCTTCAGTACATGCTGCAAAGATGAACAATGCAGATATAGCTGTCAGGAATATATTTTTCGTTTTCATAATTGTGTGTATTTTACCTGTCGATACTTTCATTTTTATACTCTCCTATTTAATCACAATACAACTTCCGGGATGATATTATAAACCCAGTCTTTCGTATAGAATTCGATTGTGGAATCTCCCCATTTTGGAGTAATCGTCCAATGCACTTTTATGTCGTAGAGGTAGCCGCCTTTGATACCGTCATGCTTGACTTCCTTATTTATATTATCCGGATTGATCGGATATGTCTTATCAAAAGTTCTGCCGTCAACTGTGAACTTCACGTACAGGGCTGTATTCGTCTGAGAATCCGCTTCATATAGGTTCGCATAGCCATAGGCTGTTCCCATTCCGGTCCAGACTATTGCTCCTTCTTGATTACCACTCGTACTACGGTCCAAAGAAACACCATCGGCAACTTTGCTACCCGCATATCCTTCAACGATCTTGCCATCCTGTTGCAAGTTCACGAATTTAGCTTCCTCAAAAGTAACAACCGGAGTCGTTACAAAACCGTCAAGTGTCACGCTAAACTCAGAAAAGTCAAGACGGGCTGCGATTTGGGAGACTGTTACAAGGATTGTGTTAGGATTCAGTTCTGCGTCGCTCGGAGAAACATAATGCTTTGTCACATCTGTTCCAAAAACAATCTCTTTAATGCCATATTTGATTAGTTCCGTTGCAGATAGACAGCCTGAAACTGTTTTATTCAACTGATCTACTGAAGTTCCGAAAGTAATATCATCCAACAAGTCCCCGGCATTTACGACAACATGGGCAGCCAATGTACGTCCTGCTTTGTATTTGGTCACAAACTTCAAATCTGCCAAAGGATTAGTCGTAGTCTCGGAAGCACCTTCTGCGGCAAGGGTTGCATCCTGTTTATCCGCTTTCAAGATTTCTATCAGTTTTCCTTCTTCATATAAAAATATAGAAACGTCAGACATATGTCTTTCAGCTTCACTTGCTTCCAAATCAACACCCGGCCCAACGACTGTGGCTTTTGTAGCCATCTCCTTAAAAGCGACACCGAAGTCCAATACTGTATAAGCTTCTGTGGCTTCTTCAATACCCTTCTCTACATCGTTCATGATAGCATCATCTTCCATGGAGCAGGAAAAACCGGCAAGAACTAATATTGCTGCGAAAAATATATTCTTAATTTTCATAACCCTATGTATTTTCTCATTTAACTTACGATGCAAATGTACGGGGATTGCCGACAGGGGGCGATAGGCGAAACTTTCAAGATTAAGTGGTAAAAATACCAAAAGGCAAATTGAGAGGTACACCCTTTAATTGCGATAGAAACGGCTACAAGACAGGATAATTGGCCACTTCACCCTCTTTTGCGGCTTCGTGCCAAACACGGAGGCAAGTACATTTTGGCATACCGCCCCAAAGAGAGGCTATAGCATGGGTAAGTTGTGCCGGTGGGCTTACCCGGTATATGCTGCTCCACAGTGAATAAGATTCTTTTATAGACAAAAAATAAGGGGGCGTTTTGAGACGTCCCCTCTGATTATTGCGAATCGATGATTTTATTAATTCGTATCTTCTTCTGTTTGCTCGACCACATTCCACGGTGCCACTTCAATACTGAAGTTAATACAAGCATTTTCCAAGATTTCATCCGGATTCGGGCTGCCTTCACCGGTGATAGTTGCTGTAATTTTGAAGAACTTGTTGCTTGCGACGTTGCCGACATCACCGACCAACTTCAAAGGAATATGGAAGTATTTCTTTCCCAGCTCACGATCGCCATCCATTAAAGTTCCGGTGATCAGAAGACGTGTCAAATAACCTCCTTCTGTATATTCTGGTTGGTTGGCATTGATGTATTTATCGAAGCCTAAAGCAGTAGCATTAAGTTCACCGCTTTCATTAGACAGAACAAGAGGAGTTTCATATCTCTTAGCAAAGGAAGCATCAACATCAGCCTCCGGATCAATCAAGCCTTGGATCACAGCAAACTCAACTGGCCCACCTCTGAAATAATCAGCCCCCGTATCCTCTTTACCCATGACCGTTGCATTATTACGGACATTTGCCAAATAGATAGAATCGATCTTAAAAGTAACACCTGCATACTGGGCAGTGAAGTTTGACTTCAAAGAAGTGAACTGCACGCGTGAGATCGAACGAGTCATAGTAACCTTTCCCGCCCCATCCGGTACTGTTGTGACATACGTTCCATCTGTCGGTGTATCGGACACAACGCATGAAGTGCTATTTTTATACCAGTTCAAATGATGAATTTTTGTCCCATCTTCTCTTTCTTCAATAGGCTTCAAGCCCGTTACAGTCAAAACGTCTGAATGCATAGGTAAATAAGATTTACCGACTTCCTCTTCATTGAATGTTGTTATGGCAACTGTCTTTTCAGCCTGTAAAGCTTCTAAATCAGCCGGTGAAAGTTGCTCCATATTGGCCAACAAAAGGACTTTGAATTGGGTTGAAGATGTTGTTGTACCTTCTGCCGGTTTTGCCACTTTCACATGGATGCCCTTGATAGTCGTGATCGAAGCGTCTTTCGTATCAAAATCGTCTTCAGAAGACTCCGTTGTTCCTTCAGGCAAGCTAACATGCTTGCTGATCACATACTTTCCGTCTTCGTCAAACACATAAGCCGTCAAAGACCGGATCTTGGCTTCTTTGCCGTTGCCGGCATCATCAACACCTGCGTCCGATGCCTTCGTCATGACATCGGTTGTGGAGGCGAAAGAGAGGTAGGCGTCTACTTCCTGCGGGCCAGATATTCCGTCATCGTCTTTTGAGCAGGATGCCATTGTGCAAACTGCCAAAGAGGCTAAAAATAAATTTCTTAATTTCATAATTGTAATACGTTTAATTTGTTCTACTTTAAATATTTACCCTATGTGTTGCCATCATCAGATTTCAACATCCTGGCTCACTTGCCCCCAATTAACCACTTCGACTTGTACATCCAGGTCTCCGGTAGTCGGCCGTGGCGGAATCGGTATATTGGAATCTTTTTCGTGGTCGCCGTCGAAGCTGGTATCTCCGAAGGTGACATTCAGGCGATATACATAGTTGCGTTTAACGTAGTTGTGATTATATCCTCTGTCCAGACCGTTCCGGTTGATCACGGCGGTGAATATTTTCGTTTCCGCTTCATACATGTCCGTTTCAAGCAAAGTTGCTCTGACCTGTATTTCTGTCGGAGCTTCAGAACCATCGTTTTCCATCACGTAGTGCACATAAGGTGTATCGTTTATCGGAGAGCCGTTGGCGATATCGCGGTTCAACGCTGTCGCACCGCTGTTGCCGAGGTGTCCGGCCGCCATCACCACTCCCCAATAATCACGGCTGAAAAAACGGGAAGCCGTGCTCTGGTTCAGTATCGTTACTTCTTCCACTCTCACCGTGCGGTTACGCAGGAGTGTTTTTGTAAAATCAGTCTTGACATTGACCAAGTCAAGACGGGCGGCAAGACGGGTGATTTCGACTGGTTCGGCAATACCGTTGATGTTCTCACTGCCCATCGACGCATATCCCAGATAATTGTCTCCCTTGACAAGGGGCGCTTGGGTCGTAATGACCGGACTGCTCATGACCAGGTTGCTCTGAGACTGGTCGGCAAGTTGCGCCAGCTTGGATTCGAAATCGGAATAGCTCGTAACACCGGCAAGCGAATTTTCCGGCGTATTGGAAACGATCACGATCTGTGCCCTCATGGTCATAGCAGGCACGTTCAGGATAGAGGCCTCGCCTTCCGAGTTGGTTGCCTGCCAGCCGTAGCCGATAAGCTGTGCACCACTTTCGTCGAAAACGAGCACCGAAAGGTTATTTACTTTGGCCTCTCCGGCCAACTCATTCTCATCATTCGGGTGAAACCCTTTCGTTACGGCCGACCCCGCCGCCTTGACCGCAATGCTCAACGAAGCATCCGCATCCTTCCCCTTAAATGATTCATCATCCTTGGAGCAGGCAGTACAGCATAGGAGTACTGCCAGGGTCGAGAGGAATATGTTTGATAGTTTCATAATCATAATGTTTATTTACCAGTTTGGAATTTTTGCAACACAACGGACATATCCTTCACCTTCTCCACCTACAAGAGAATTAGTTTCTACATCAAATAAACCATCCGTTGTCCAATATTTTTTATTTTTAAGAGGATTGTATGCTTCCAACTCAATAATCTTCTTTAATTCTGCACTTGAAGGTAAATAAGTAAAAAGTCCTCCAATATTGATTTGTGAAGGATTTTTACTTCCATCTGGACTTGCAGCACACAATCTATCTGCTTTCCTCAAAGTGTTAGTTCTATTAATATATTGCTTTCGTCCCTGAGGAGCATAATCTCCATCCAAAGTACCAAGCTCCAAATACATCCCATCTAAACGACGGGCATACACAGCCCCTCTTTTATTTGGATCTGGCTCATCCGTCAGTAACAATAATGGCATCTCTTTGACTATCAACTCAGAAGTCTCATTTATTCCATTTGCTGTAAACGTAATTGTAAATTTACGAGTATTATAAACCTTACCATTACGAACATCATCTCTTTTTGACAAGTTAGGAGCAGAGTCATAATCTTTAGTAAAATCTCCACTACTATAAGGCCGATACCCAATTATTCCACCCTCAGTTGGAGCCAATGCATATTCACTAAGTTTATTTGCACCAATATTATAAGAGGTTGCAGAACCAGACTCCCAATTTCCATCAGTTTTTTGATAATATATTATCATATCAGAAGAACTAAAGTTTGTTGTTGTCATAGATATACCACTTCCTGTAGCATTCGCCACATAAAACGGAACATAACCAAAACCCTGCGGATATCCATCAATTACCAACTCTCCTTCCGGCAGGAAAGTCGCCTCATCCAATTTTGCATGTACACGCCATTCATGTTTCAGCTCACCATATCCGGCTTCTTGGCTGAAATCCAATGTCACTATATAACTTTTATTTCTACAGATATTAAAGTCTGAAGTAATATCTTCACCCAAAAAGAAACGATAATGAATATCACCGGCATCAACTATTGTTGAAGAAGAAGTCTGGCTTTTCACAATCGAATACTTACCCTTTACTTCAATGTAAGTACAAGCCAGATCATCCCATTTCTCAAACCAAGTATCATAATCTACCGCATCTGCATTTTCAGGCACGTCTATACCCGGACTTTTATAAGCGGCTCCCTTTTCATTGGGATAAACACCTTGTTTATTTTCATACATATAAAAGAAAGAACCTCCATTGCTTTGGACCTCATCAATATCAAACTCAATCTCAGCAGCAGCTGTTTGCTCCGGTTTCAACTTACTGTCACCTTCACCAGAAAATGGCATAAGAGTATAGACACTCGGTAACTTACGGACTTTTACGCTATGTATATTCAGATAGACCTTATCCATATCCGGCAAATTTTTCGTAATCCTGAATGTCACCTTTGAATAAGGTGGTACGACCCGTGCACAATAAGAAGCGCCATCCGTTGTTACATTGACACCTGTATTTATTCCTTTTTCGTACATTTCACTACTCTTAGACGCATCTGTTCCCTCAGCAACAAATCCCAACATCATCTCTTTACCTGTCGGTCCCAGACTTGCTTGAAATTGTGCGGCCAACAAATCCGCTTCTGTGGCATATCCGGCTGCTACACTTTGGGAGCCGGTGTTCGTCAATACATATATCTTATGCTGACCCGTTTTCGTTGAAAATTCCACTGTCCGTTGATCAGTGTCATCGTCCCATCTTTTCCAATAAGCAACAGTTCCATTCTTCCCATCCTTATCATACACAAGTACTGCCAAATCATTGATTTGGCCGAAGGTATCACCATTATCTAAGGCTTTCGTTTCCACCACCGGGACTTCGGGGGTGCCGATATTCAGTTTCAAGGTTACCGGCAGGCCTTCGGGGACATCCGGGCCGTTGTTGCCTTTATCGAAATCTTCGTTGGTACACGAAGCGACTGTCAGCACACACCAAAGGAGGGCAGCCAGCTTTATTATATTTTTGTGTAACATACTCATTCGTTTTTATATATTAGCATTCGTTTCTTATTACCATTCAATATCATCATCGACAACACCCCAAGGAGTCACTTTGATCCTTGCGCCTAAGAAGGCCCCGTCTTCACCCCATGCGAATAGTACCAATGTGCGCTGGAACGGATGGATTTCGATCGGGCCGGTCGTGCCGTCGTCGAAAGTTCCTTCCTTCACTTCATAGCGGTCGTTGCCGACCTGTATGCTTCCGGTCATATTCTGGCCCAAGTAGAGCGACTGCGGACCTGTCGTTTCCCATTCGGAGCCTTTCCAGTCGGCTTCGGGATTGTAATAGACACTGTCGCCGGTCAACTCGCCCTTATAGTCGATCGTGTTCAAGGTGCGGTCCATATAGAAGTCGCATTCGTCGGTCGCACGCAGCCCTCTTGCCGTCAGGGCATATTGAAGGTTGAGGGTTCTCATCTCAACCGTTCCGGTTTTGGGTTCGAGCACGATCTCCTGGTTCCCGCCAGCCACACCGTTCCCGCGTACCGTCACATCGATATCGCCGAAAAAGATGCTGTCGGGAGACTGTGCGATCTCATCTTCACTCCTCAGAGAAACGGCGAAGTCTTCGGCCTTGGTGGCCTCGTTTACGTCCTGATGTCCTTTGAGGTTTCCCCATGCGATCAGGTGCAGTTTCGAACTTTCGGGATAGTTCAACTCGATGGTTTCTTTGCCTCTGATAAAGGCATCGTTGAGATCGCGCGTGTCAAGCAGCTTCGAATTGTTATCGTAGATAAAGAGCTTAGCTTCCGAAACAACGCTCAAAGCCGTGATATCATCACCTTTGTGGTTCACTACCTTTAGTGTCAGCTTATAGCACTCGTCCAAGTCTTCCTTGATACAGCCGGTAGCCAAGACCGTCACCGCGACAAGTGCCAGAAATAATACCTTTTTTGTCAATATCGATTTCATAACGTTCTGTTTTTTATTCTCATTCATTTTACCCTATTAATCCAAATCTTCATTTTGCTCGATCACATCCCAGTCAGCCACCGTAACAGCCACATCCATACAAGCCTCGCTTGCCGGATCATAGGGCCGGTCGGAACCGCTGCTCTTAATGGTGAGGGAAATGTTGTAACGGTAGTTGCGTTTGACGTAAGAGTGGTCAGGCGTACCACCTTCAGCATCCGTCATCTTCCCCATTGCATTGACGGGAATCGTATAAAAACGGTTCGCTTCTACTCTGCCGTTACCATCTGTATAAGTGCCCTTCAACACTAACAAAGTACGTTGTCCGGGCTCGACGGCATCAACCATATTTTCATATACGATAAATGATTTGCCGCAAGCGAGTTGGCCTGTTTCTGGTTTCCAAGGAGAGGAAGAGGTCACTTCCCGTTGATTAGCGTTAAAGCCTAACAAATCAGCCTTCAACAAACCATCCTCGATCGTCTTGTATTCACCATTCCAATATTCATTTTCATATTGGCCGTACCACCATAAAGATCCACCTTTCGGTGCTTCTTCGCTTTCCACTGCACCCCATTCTTCAGTGGAATTGGCGGCCATCAAAGAATAGCCTTTCACATTTGCCACAAAGACAGAGTCAATGACGAAAGAAGCTTTTCCATTATCGGATTTTATAAAAACCGATTTCAAGTTGATTTGGGCGATGTGGCGTGTCAGTTTAATATCATTTCCTTCCTTTGAAACATTCGGCATGTGACCGGGGAAATCTTTTATATTACCAAAAATATTATGCATTCCCTCATCTAACGTAGCCTCGATCAACCGACTGCTCATAGAGTATCCGTTATTTTCATTTTCATTATCTAATGCCCTCTGATATGCTAATGCTTTCTCTAATGTGTCAAATTGATTTTCCTGCGTTCCGGCATTTGCTAATACAAGAATTTTGACAGCACCACTTTGTACATCCAAATCCTCCACTCTATTGGTAGCAGCAACCACTTTATCAACTTGCAAGTTCCCACCAGCATAAAAAACCATCACATGCAAACTCTTAATAGCATCTTCCTGATCAATGTTTTCCTTTTCTCCTTCACCAGCTTTAGTCAAGCTTTTCCCATCTGCAACAGCTGCCAAGGACAAAGTTGCATCCGGAGTAAAGACCTCTACCTCCGGAACGTTCTCGTCTGATGAACACGCAAATGCCATCCCTACCACTATACTCAAAAGAAAATAACTCTTCAATTTCATAAATATGTGTATTTTATGCGAATCAGTAGTTGAAAAACCCTTCTGATTCTGTTTGTTAAAATATTATTAG
>ENA-ORNB01000843-ORNB01000843.1-human-gut-metagenome-genome-assembly--contig:-NODE-843-length-26956-cov-9.416118_pt1 | contig 26956 bp, 18 predicted proteins | sample MGYA00242112_ERZ509016 | MGnify/ENA primary metagenome ERZ509016 (study PRJEB26280, sample SAMEA2338705) | human gut metagenome | biome: human gut; feature: human-associated habitat; material: faeces...
TCGTGTTATTTACATACTTTTTCAAATAGTATCCTGTAGTAGTGGCATTCTGCAAGGGCAACCCGTTGGCTCCTCCCTCCGAAATATCAATGGTATTTACCGGCCATTTCATCCCATTGCAGACAATCGTATATTTCATACGAGGATCACGATTGTCATACGGATTTGATTGGTTATTCCAAACAAAAGGAGTGCCATCCTTCATATCATATGCTTCCATCAAGTTTTGTGTCGGACAGGTGGATGTCTTCCCTCCCTCCACTCCGATAGGATAATTGGCTTTTTCAAAGTCGCCGCTCTCTCCTGTCGGACGATACAATATGACCTCTGCTTTTTTATTATTCTCATCATTAAACAACTGAGGATAAGGTATCAAATCCACTCCTAAATCAACTTTCTGCTTAATAATATCATAAGCCGCTTCTGCTGCCTTTTTCCATTTATCTTCACTATCTGCCGAGAATAAAGGGCTGGCCATATACAAAGTAACACGCGACTTTAATGCCATAGCAGCTGCCCGCGTAACACGTCCTTTCTCTTTTGTACTGAAATTATCATAATTCACAGGCAAAATCTGTGCAAGATCCGAACACTCATCCACGATGAATTTAGCAATCTTCTCATAAGATTCAGGATTTACCCCGTTAGCTTCATCCTGCGCCAAGACATCTAGTACAAAAGGAATATTGCGATAACGCTTGATTAATTCAAAATAGAAATATGCTCTAAGGAAACGGACTTCATATTGATAATTAGTAAACTCTTTCATTATATCCTCATAATCATCCGAATATTTCCATTCATCAAATGTCAGTCCAGAAGTTTCCTTCAAATAGAAGTTGGCTGCACGAATTCCTTTGTAATAATGTCCCCATACATTATCCACCAAGTTATTGGCAGACCATGTACCATCCACAAAACGCTGGATATTGGAAGACTTGTAAATATGGACGGCATCATCCGTGGCTGCATCCAGCATGGCTCCATCTATAGAACAAAAATCAGCTTTTAAGAAACCATATACATTGGTTGCCAGTTGCTTCACACGATTATAGCTATCGAGTACCTCTTGTTTGGTAAAGTTGTCAGACTCATCACAATCCATAAAATCACATCCTGTCATCATCAATAAAGATAGAAGCAGTACTATATTTTTAATCTTTATTTTTTTTATCATTGTCTCTCCAATTTAGAATTGTAAATTAAAACCAAATGTATATTGTTTCATCGCAGGATGAGTAACTCCCAACGCCTCCGGATCAGCAATATCAATACCATCCAAACATAACAGGTCGTGTCCGCGAACATAAAATTTCACCGATTTCACAACATTCTGCTTCCGTAGCCATTTATCAGGTAATTGATAATAAACTTCTAATGTTCGTAACTTCAAAAACGAAGCATCTGTCACCCATAATGAGTTATTATTATAATTATTCGCTGATCCTAATGTAGTTAGCCTAGGTAATGTCCCATTCGGATTATTCTCGCTCCAACGATTTTCCCAATAATATCTGGAAATTGTATTATTGTTAATCAATGGTCGGTACACACTTCGCGTATCCAGCACCTGGCTATAATTGGCCACTCCCTGAAATTGCGCCAAAACTCCCAATCCCTTGTATTCAACACCTAAATTGAAACCATAATAAAACTCCGGACAGGTAGCATTATATCCCATGGCAACTTGATCATATTGATCGATACGTTTATCACCATTCTGATCTTTGAGTTTTAGATCACCGGGACGTACCTCCGACAAATACTGTTTTACCTCACGTTGGTCTATTTCTTCCTGATTCTTATAGATTCCCTCTACTTCATAACCAAATATTTGACCGACACGATGCCCTGTACGCTCCAAATAATCATACGGACGATATTCTTCATTCATATTGATAATTTTACTCCGATTGAAGGAGAATTGCCCGCCTATCTGATAACAGAATTCACCTATCCGGTCATTCCAACCTGCCATAAATTCCACTCCATAGTTATTGACAACACCATCATTACGCTTGGGAACGGTCATTCCGAACACAGAAGAAATCGCATTGCCGCCATCTACCAGAATATCAGTCCGATGATCATAGTATCCATCAATAGTTAATGAAAACTTTTTCCATGCCATGAAATCCATACCAACATTCAACTTATGCGACTTTTCATAAGTAAGCCCGTCTACAGCAATTTGCTTTTCAGTCATACCACTTTGACTGGCCGGAGTATCTTTGAAATAATAATTATTACCACTTCCCATATAATACTTATACAGATTTACTCCAAAATCCGCCCTTCCAGCTATACCATAAGACGCTCTCAATTTTAAGAAATCAACCGACTTTCCTTTCATCCAACTTTCTTCTGAAAGAATCCAACCAGCACCTATTGACGGAAATATTCCCCAACGATGATTCGGTTCTAAAACACTGGATGCAGAACCCGATAAAGCAAAATCAAGTAAATAACGGTTTTTATAGCTATAATGCGCTTGTCCAACTATATCCATATATGCCCGTGAAGCATTCTGTCCATCACGATCCATCCGGTCCATAGCATAAAGTAAAACTGCATTCAGCCGATGTAATTCCCAATTTCTATCATAATTTAATTGGGCATTTAGGTTAAAGCGGCGGACTATTTCTCCCGTACTGCTGCTAAAACTCAAAGAAGATTCATTGCGCAAGTTTTTATACAGGTCTTCTTCTCCATCCCATCCTTTCACTGAGGACTCATAAGCAAAGTCACGAGTATTGGAATCCCAATAACTGGCATCGCTGTCAAGCCCCACTCGGACTGAAGCAGATAGCCCGGGAGTGAGAGCACTCAAATCCTGCTGAATGTTCATATCAGCATACAAAGCACGATTTTGTGAACGCGCATATCCTTTACCTGAAATGAGAGCAATAGGATTATTGGAATAAATAGTAGAACCTCCCCATACCTCATTCTTTGTTTTAACAGGAAACACTCCTGAAGGAACCTGGTACAAGGCTGTGAAGATATCATCTATCTGTGCACCCGGACGATTGTGCTCCGAGAAATTACCTAGCATACTCAATTGCACTTTCGTGGTTTTAGTAGCCTGTATATCAAGATTAGTCCGTATATTCAACTTTGAGAATTTAAGTTGGGTGGAATAATCTTCATTGTCATTGGTCGGCTTCAGAATTCCCAGATCATTCAGATAATTCAACTGTGCATAATATTGTACCTTATCACTCCCTCCCTGAATGGAAAAGTTTGCATTCTGACCAAGGCTATGATTCCGCAAAGCCTCTCCCCACCAATCTACATCCGGATAAAAGTCTGGGTAAGTACGATCTCTGAACGCGTCTAGTTCACGTTGAGTATAACGGGGACTAAGATGATCATTTTTCAACCCTTCATTCAAAGCTTGGGCATAAGTATATCCATCTACCATTTCCGGTAAACGGACCGGAGTCCCCACATTAAACTCATAATTGAAATTAATTACCGGCTTGCCAGCCTTTCCACGTTTTGTGGTAACATAAACGACCCCGTTAGCTCCTCGTATTCCATACAGTGCCAAAGCTGCGGCATCTTTCAAGACAACCACAGATTCTATTTCTTGCACTGTCAGGTCTGATATGGAACGTACAAAGCCATCAACCAATATCAGCGGGCTTTTACTGTTTGTAGTCCCCAAACCACGTATATACATAGTAGCACCATCTGCCCAGGAACTACCGGCATTCTGTAATACATATAGTCCTGGAACAGAACCAAATAATGAGTTAGAAGGATTAACACTCGTTCTATGGGATAATTGCCCTGCTGTCACCGTTCCTCCCGCAGTAGTAGACTCTTTCCAGTCAACCGAAATACCTCGGCCATACTGCTGTATGCTGTCTGTTGCCTGTGCCAGCATATTTGCCGATACCAGCAAACCTGTCATTACTAATTTTATAGCTTTATTCATAGTATTCTTTTATTTCTTTATTCATTGAATGATTTTCATGATCACCATCCCGGGTTCTGTACTAACCCGTATCCTTTATTCACTTCCTTATCCGGAAATGCACTCAGATACCATTTTGCAGAAAATCCTCCCGGCTTTTGCCATGCTCTTTCCGGCAACTGCGGAAAATCAAATTTATATTCTTTGGTAGTTTTATGGCGATACACATTAATTCCATGCAAATGTTTTGTAAAATCAGATTCACGTTTCCAACGTATCAAATCAAAGAAACGGTTTTCTTCCCATACAAATTCACAAGCGCGTTCCCGAAGTACTGCTTCCCGAAACTCTGTTTTCTCATCCTGTTTTCCTTTCAATACCAGCCCTGGCAAGCCAACGCGTGCTCTAACTGCATTGATATACTGATATGCTTCACTGGTACGCCCACATTCATTCAATGCCTCTGCATAAGCAAGATATACTTCAGCCAAACGTAAATAAGGCCAATGAATTACACGGTTATTGTACTCCCCTTTCCGGTCAAGAGCGAATTTACGTCCAGCAATCCCTGTTGACAAACTCTTACTATCCAAATTGTTCTTATTCCAATCCGCACCTTTGGGATAATTCTTTTTATCATTAGCATCTTCCTTGAATACCTCAGCCTTTCTACCCTGAAAATCATCACCATCCAGTAAGATTGTTTCACACAACCGAGGATCACGATTTATAAAAGGATTTTTCCTATGAACAGGATTATCCCAATCAAAATCATCACCATTCGCCATCGGGAACAGATCAAAACATTCTTTTGTCGGACACCATGCGCCCCAACGTAAACTTTGCAGCAACGTACTGATACCATTTGTCCTATAATGCCTGCGTACAGAAATTAAGCTCTCTGTAGTACCCCTGGTATAATATGCATCCTGAAATGCCTGACGAATTGTATTTTTAGTTGCCGTTTCTTTTTGTACCAATTCATAAAAACCACCTTGTTTCCAAGATTTGAAAAAATCTTCTCCCGCTTTTACCGCATCTTTCCAGCGTTGCTCACTATATCCGCCAAACCAAGTCATCAATTTATCTGAAGCCTCCCCCGGAAAATAAGGCTCGTCAGAATTGAACAACGGACTTGCTACGAACAACAGTACTCTTAGCTTTAATCCCATGGCAGCCGCCCCTGTCATACGTCCACTCTCATTACTCAGATCGTCTTCCGGCAAAGCCCAAGGTAATTCTTTGCATGCGATAGCTTCATCCAACAACCGGGTTATAAAATCCACTGTCTGTTGCAAAGTGGCACGCTCCGGTAACCCCATCTCTTCCGGCATAATAGCATGGTCAACAATAGGCAGGGCTCCATAATGACGCAACATTTCAGCATACTGCACAGCAATTGTAATTTTAGCCTCCGCCTTCAAACGCAACTTCTCCTCCGCCTTCATATCCGGTACTCGGTCTACATTATTGATAAAAACCCACGCATGGCGAATTCCTTTCCAAGGATCACGTGCGTACATATTGTATTTAGTTGCATGATCCTCTCCACCTGATTCGTCTTCACTTCCGGCATTATAAAGTCCCGGATAATACAACTTGTCCGCTCCTGCATAACCAACATATGATTGTGCCAGATCAGTCAATGACTCTATTGAACCCACACGCATCGAGGTCGAATTATTATAACCGGTAGAAAAGCCATAAGGCAATTTCGAATAAGCATACCATAATACTCTCCGGGCATACTCTGCCGTCGAAAAAATAGTGTCGATAGTAACATCCCCGCTAGGAGGTTTTTGAAGAAATTTCTCCCCTAAAGCAAAATCCTCGCATGATGTAAAAGAAACATATAAGGAGACCAGTAATAGATAAATATATTTTCTTATCTTTTTCATGACTAACTTTATTTTTATAAATTAAAATCCTACTTTCAAGCCCATATTTATCACCATTACTACCGGATACATAGCATTACCGTTGGGACGAGATTCCGGATCTACAATTTTCAATTTATCTAATGTCAACAAGTTATAACCCGTTGCAAAAACTCTCAGACTTCCAATATTGATTTTGCTCAATATTTTTTTAGGAAAATTATAACCAACCTCTACATTCTTCAAACGTAAGTAGGAAGCATCACGTAACCATAAATCCGAATCTCTGTAATTATTTACTTTATTCGTAAACGAAATGGCAGGTGCTTTAGCTGAATTTCCTTTTTCCGGCGTCCACATATCATCTATCATATATTTCATTAACGAACGAGAATCTGTGGCTCCAAATGGTTCACGGAAAATATCATCCAATAAGCGGGAAACTTTTGTTGCACCGGACCATGTCATACTGAAATCGAATCCTTTATAGGAAAATCCCAGATTTATTCCTCCTGTAAGAAGAGGATAAACAGGGTAACCGATAGCAGCAACATCGTACTGGTCTATCTTATGGTCATTATTTAAATCCTTATATTTCACATCACCCGGCTTAGGAGTATATCCTGTTCCATGATCTGGTATTGATTTACCACGTTCGGTCTCATACTTTGCCACATCTTCTTCCGAAAAGAACCCATCGTATTTATACCCCATCTGTTGCCCAACCGGCTTGCCGGTCTTTCTCATATAATCGTAAGGATAGAGAACTTCATCTTGAAAGACGATCTTATTTTTAGCATAGGCCAGATTGAAACCTATATGATATCTAACATCATGAATTCTGTCCCTCCAGTTTACACTCAGTTCATATCCTTTATTATCAACTTTACCAATATTGGCAATAGGCAAATTTGCTGCTAAATAAGTTGGCAGAACCTTACGATTTGTGAGAATATCCTTACGGCGCTCAATAAAATAATCAAAATTAACTTTTAGTTTGCTGTTAATGAAATAAGCATCCACCCCATAATTCTGCTTTGCAGCCGTTTCCCAAGTTACGTCGGGATTACCAATCTTACTTTCCACTGCACCTTGCCATGCTGTAGATATAGAATTTCCAAAATAATAACTACCTGTCGACGGATTATAAGAATCCGGTAGATAAAGAAAACGATAGTTACCACTCACACGATCATTCCCCACTATACCATAGGAAACACGAAGTTTAAAATAACTCAACCACGGTTTTAAAGGTTGCATAAAGTTTTCCTCTGTCAGAACCCAACCTGCTGATACTGCGGGAAAAAGGCCAAACCGCTTACCTGGCGCAAAATTCTCAGAACCATTATATCCCACATTCATTTCAACCATATAACGTGTTTTCCAGTCATAAGTAGCACGCCCAACTAAACCAATATAGCTTCGGGGGATAGATTTAAATTCATCCGGATTACTATCCGGATAATATTTCATTGTTTGATTGTACATAGCCAAGGCTGAAACATGATGGTCACCAAAATCACGCTTATAATTCATGGCGACCTCCATATACCAGTCTCTGCTCCGGCTTGTATTTTCCGAATATTGAAGATTGGTCTGATCTCCGACTTTACGCAAATTCACTGTACCATCTTCATTTACTATCGTCTCATAATGAGGATAAGAAGTTTTACGCAATTTTTTCAAAGTCACACCGCTATTATAAGATGCTTTTACATGTGCCTTCAAACCTTTAGTGATGAAGTTCAATTTCTGCTCCAGCATAAAGTCAAAATTCAGGATATTCCCTGCTGAAGTGTTATATCCTTTTCCATAATATGGATAAAGTCCGTCTCTTACAGTACCCGGCAGACTAAATTCCTTTGTATCAGGCCATATCCATTTTCCATCCATAACACCTACCCCCGACATTGGAATAGCCCAATAAATATCACGGAACAATAATCCGATATCACTACTTCCTTCATAATTCGGCGTACGCTTATCATTAACACGCCCACCTAAATTCATACGCATCAATGTGGTTTTCGTCAGGTCCAAATCCAGATTTATACGATAATTGTAACGGTTATACTTGAAATTACCATCATACTCTTTCTCAAACGACTTGAATAGACCATCTTGCGTCAACACGCCCAAGGAAGCAAAATAACGGACTCCTCTTGTACCTCCGGAAATAGAAAAATTATGTTGCGTTTGCAAAGCCACATCTTTTATCAACATATCCACCCAATCCGTATCCGGATAAGCTAAAGGATTGCAGTGTGTCCGGTAGGCTTCAATCGCTTCATCTGTAAAAGCAAAGTTACTCTCTATTCCATCCCGACGCTGGGCATTTACATATGTACTTGCATACTCATAACTGTTGGCAAATTCCGGCATACGAGTCGGCATTTGTAAAGAATAAGAAGTGGATACATTTATTTTAGGTTTTCCTTCTTGTCCCCTTTTCGTTGTTACCAAAATGACACCATTAGCACCACGAACACCAAACACAGCCGTTGACGAAGCATCCTTCAAAATAGAAATATCTTCAATTTCATTAGGATCAAGTTGATTGAACGAACGTTCTACCCCATCTACCAAAACAAGTGGTGACGATAATCCTTCTGTCAATGAACCGACACCACGAACATACATCGTTGCATCATCAGCTCCCGGCTGCCCAGTCTGCTGCACAGTAGACAACCCCGGTAATTTGCCGGTCAATGCATTGGATATACTTGAGACTGGTGATTTAAGAATTTCTTCTGTACCCACAGATGAAATAGCACCCGTCACTGTCACTTTCTTCGTTACGCCATACGCTACAACTTGTACTTCCTGCAATTGCAAAACATCCTCAGATAATTCTACTTTTAAAGTAGACTCGCCATTATAAATAATTTCTTTATTATTATATCCGACATAAGATATGACAATTGTCGCACCAACAGGAACATCCAGTTTAAAATTCCCATCCATATCTGTTATAACACCTTTACCGGCATTCTTCACCACGACACTGGCACCTATTATAGGCTCGCCATTATCAGTTACCGTACCAACAACCGTCTTACTTTTCTGCTGCATAATATCTGCCGAAACAGCTATACTTTCCGTCACATAGTTCTCTGAAGAAAATGCCTGTTGTCCAAACACAAAAGATATTGCTAGCAGACATACCCATTTTTTGGGTATCTTCATTGGAGTGAAAAAGTTTTTCATTACATTTAAATTTAAGTTACTAGAATGATTAAAAATTCATCAAATTGACTAAAAAAACAATCTGACAAAAACGTTTATTCACACTGCGAATATAGTCAGAAATAAGAAAACCAAAAGCCAAAAACATACATAAGAAGTATAAGATTTATCCTCCCATGTTCTCTATTAATCATTGTACAAAAACACACCCTTTTAGTACAAAAATCACCATTACAGCACTACTCCTGCACTGATTTACTCTTAGCTTCAATGTCGCAATCCCTTTTTCGCTTCAATGCTTCCAAAAAATAATAATCTGCATAATTCAAAGGGACATCTATTTCGTTTCCATGCGGATAACTTCCAACAGAATGCATCAATAAGAAATTGTGATTTTCACCAATCTGACTCCGATAATTCGATGATGACAAAGAATGTATTATCTTATCCGCCGTCTCTTTATATTCCGCCTTATTCGAATACATGCTTAATTCATATAAAGCAGCGGCCATAATAGCAGCAGCGGAAGCATCTCTTAATTCGTGGGGAATATTCACTGCATCAAAATCCCAATAAGGAATCAAATCTTCGGGAAGATTGGGATGTGTACAAACGAATTCATAAGCAGCTTCTGCCTGTTCAAGATATTTTGATTGATGTGTATACCTATAACACATTGTACATCCATAAATACCCCAAGCTTGTCCGCGCGCCCAAGCTGATTCGTCGGAATATCCCTGAGCTGTGCAACGATTTCGCACCTTACCTGTTCTCATATCATAATCAACTACATGATAAGAACTCCCATCCATACGAAAATGATTCTTTAAAGTCATATCTGCATGTGAAACCGCTATATTGTAAAAGGTAGAGTCACCGGAAAGAGAGGTTGCCTCAAAAAGAATTTCCAAATTCATCATATTATCAATAATAACAGGACACTCCCAGCCCCTTTGTGCCTGCCATCCTGTACGGGTATTCCATGATTGGATAACTCCGGCTCCTGGACGAAACCGAGTGGAAAGTGACTTGGCTGCTTGCACGACAATTGTATCATATGTCTCCTGCCCCATACGCATGCCATTTAAATAACTACATCCTATAATAAAGCCGATATCATGATGAGAAGTTATATATTGTTGTTGTTTCAGAGTTTCCGTATACTTTTTTGCCAATGTTTTCCATTTCTCATCCCCCGTAAGACTATACAAATACCAAAGGCTTCCCGGGAAAAAGCCTAAAGTCCAGTCCCATGCATTACGGGCGTATACTATATTTCCTTTAGCATCTACTGTGCGAGGTGCCCAAGGCTTATCATTTTTTTCCAATTTTTCTATTAACAAACCGTATTGCGCTGCTGCATACTCAACGTTTTCTGAAAGATTATTTTTCTCCACCCTTTCACAAGTACACACAAAAGGGAAAAATAAGGCTATACAAATTGAAATAATACTTTTCATATAATTCATATTATTTTGAGAAAACAAAAATACGCATGTTAATCACAAAAAGGGATAATATATGTACCAAAAGAGGAGCTCAAATATACACAATGTGATAAAAAATAGAGATGTACAATAAACAACCTAAAATGTACAATAAACGATAAAAAAGAGAATAAGCAAATACTCTTTTTCTAATATAAAACTATATATTTGTAATCTGTATAATAAGGACTAGAAAATATGAAAAACAGGATTGTACTTATTTTTTATTTACTAATATACACATTATCAGGAAAAGCACAAAGTATATCATTTCTTCATCTGACAACCGACGATGGCCTACCTAATAATTCCATTTCTTCTATTTATCAGGATGAACGTGAATTCATGTGGTTCGGCACTCGCAATGGAATCGGCGTATATAACGGAAAAAAAATTAAAATCTATCAAAAGGAGAAAGATATTCCCAACAGTATTTTATACAATGACATATACCATATTACCGGTGACCGGAACGGACACGTTTTTATTATGACCAACAGAGGTATCTCTGTTTATGATATAGAAAAAGATTTATTTAGTACTATAACCAGAAATAATATGAGAGCGCAGTTCTTCTCCGGTTATTTATACGCTGCAACATCCAAACAAATATTCAAATACAACGGCAACAAGTTGGAGCCTTTCTATAAATTCTCGGATAACGAAGGATATATCAGAAAACTATATATACATAATGATTCCATACTTATCGGAAGTGACCGGGGAGTATATATACTAACTCCCCAAAAAGAATTAACCCATCCTATTACCGCAGGGAATATTTCTGATATTTTCAGGGATAGCAACGGAGAGTATTGGATAACTGCAAGTTCCGGTCATGGGCTGTACCGCATTCAAGGTAAACAAATTAGCAGGTTTCGGTGCAAAGAGGAAGATCCGACGACAATCAGTTCCAATTTTACTCACAGGTGTTGCGAAGATACAGAAGGTAACATATGGATAGGAACTTTTAACGGATTGAACAAATATAATAAGAATACTGGAGAATTTTACAGATATTTTAAACAGGAACATAACAAAAGTTTAAGCCATTCCTCTATTTGGGGATTATACTGTGACAAACAAGGAACTATCTGGATAGGAACCTATTCCGGTGGTATCAATTATTTCAATCCACAAAAACAGATTTATCGCGAATATCCTTCCTCTTCCAAAGAAGAGGAAGGATTAAGCTCTCCCATTATCGGACGTATGCTGGAAGATTGCGAAGGAAACTTATGGATATGTACTGAACGGGGAGGAATCAATAAATATAATCCTATAACTCAGACGTACAAACGTTATCTAAGCAAAAGTAGTTCCTGTAATCTTCTACCACACGATAATGTAAGGGCTGTCTACTATGATTCTCTGCAACAAGTATTATGGCTTGGCATACATCTAAAAGGACTGAACAGACTGGATATGAAGACCGGCCATTTCACTCAATATAAAAATAAAAAAGGAGACAGCAGTTCTCTTCCGTCCAATCTTGTGGAGGATATTATTCCTTATCAGAAACAGTTGATATTGGCCACAGCAAATGGAGTCACGTTATTTAACCCACAAACAGGCAAATGCAAATTGTTATTTCAAGATAAGAATGCGCTTTATAATACGATATCCACTATAGGGCTGACTTTAGACCACGAAGGTACATTATGGATAGCCAACAATAACAGCGGAGCGTGCGCTTATCATTTTGACAGTCAAAAATTTTCCATTTATAAACATAAGAACAGTAATAAAAACAGTCTCAGTAGCAATAGCATTAATTCCATTTACGAGGACAGTCAAAAGAGGCTCTGGCTTTGTACAAACGAAAATGGACTAGATTTATATAGAAAAGAGACTGATGATTTTATCAATTTCGATAAACGTAAAAATGGGCTTGCCAGCAATGTAATATATAATATTTGCGAACTATCACCTGAAAGATTGTTAGTGACAACGGATAAAGGATTCTCGATATTGGATTATCAACATAAAAAATTCAGGAACTATGATGAATTGCCCTTAAGCTGCATAAGTGAAAATGCGCTCTATAAAAGCCGGAAAGGAGAAATATTTATTGGTGGAACCACCGGAATGATTTCTTTCCGGGAAAAAGATTTGGAACAGACACCACGATCTTATCGCATACTTCCATATCGTCTGACAGTGAACGGAGAAAATATTCAGACTGGAGACCAAAGTGGAATATTACACCGGAATATTACATGTACTCCCCAAATAACCCTAAAATCTACTCAGAACATTTTCAATATCGAATATACAACTACGGATTACATACCTTTCAATAAGAATAAAATTGTTTATCGATTGGAAGGTTTCTCAGACACATGGAATGCATTGGAGCAAAACACTATTACTTATACCAATCTTGCTCCCGGCAATTATACATTAATTGTAAAAGCAGAAAACGTAGACGAAAAACTAGTTCTCCCTAGTCGATTACAAATAGAAATATTACCTCCCTTTTATCGTACAATATGGGCCTATTTAGCATACATTGTAAGTAGCATCATACTTACATATTATATCATACATACATATCATCATCGCCTAAAATTACAGGAATCTCTTAAATACGAAAAAAGACATATCGAAGATATCGAAAAACTAAATCAGGCGAAACTACGTTTTTTTACTAACATATCCCACGAGTTCCGAACACCGTTGACACTTATTATCGGTCAAATGGAAATGCTGTTGCAAGTACGTTCTTTCAATCCCAATGTGTACAATAAGATTTTGGGAGTATACAAAAGTTGCCTGCAATTAAGAGAACTTATAACCGAATTACTGGATTTCCGGAAACAAGAACAAGGTCATATGACCATCAAAGTCAGCGAACACAATATGGTTCATTTTATATATGAACACTACCTGCTCTTTCAGGAATATGCGGCACAACACCAAATCACTTTTAATTTTGAAAAAAGTAGTGATAATATCAGTGTATGGTTTGATGCCAAACAAATGCAAAAAGCTATTAATAATCTTATTTCTAATGCATTCAAATACACTAAAGCAGGGGGAACAATATCTATCGCAGTCAGGAAGCGAAATCAGGAAGTGTTAATTGAAATAACAGATAATGGTTCAGGTATTGCTGAAAAAGATATTGATAAAATCTTCAATCGTTTTTATCAAGCAGACGTAGACTCCCCATCACATACAGGTACTGGTATTGGTCTGGCTCTCACTAAGGGTATCATCGAATTGCATCGTGGAAGTATTGATGTGTCCAGTGAGCTTGGAGAGGGAACAACTTTCCGCATTCACCTAATGACAGGAAAAGAGCATTTCACAAACGACCAAATCTGTACAAATTCTAATACTTCTTGTTCAGATGAAGTCACTAATTTAAATTTAGTCTATCAACAGCCTCTAGAGCAGGAAAATATAGATAACGAAAGTATACTAAAAGAAGGAAAATACAAAATACTAATTGTAGAAGACAATGACTCGCTTAGAGAAATGTTAGTCAACATTTTCAAATCACTTTATATAGTAATTACTGCTGTTAATGGTAAAGAAGGGTTGGAAAAAACGTGTTCGGAAATGCCCCATATTGTTATCTGTGACATCATTATGCCTGAAATGTCCGGTACTGAACTTTGCTTGGCTATCAAACAGAATTTCGATACCTGCCACATCCCCGTTGTTCTGTTAACTGCCAAAACTGCAATTGAACACAATCTGGAAGGTTTGAAAATGGGAGCAGATGATTATATCACCAAACCATTTAATATCAATATTTTATTATCAAGATGCAATAATCTTGTTAATAATCGGATTATGTTACAGGAGAAATTCAGTAAACAACCGCAAATAAATACTCTAATTCTGACCAATAATCTTTTGGATAAAAAGTTTATGGATAAAGTCACAGAAATTATTGAAAACGAAATTGATAATGTAGATTTTAGTGTAGACCAACTTGTTGCCCAAATGGGAATTGCTCGAACAAAATTATTCACCAAGCTAAAAGCAATAACTGGACAAACACCAGGCGACCTCATCATGACTATCCGCCTGAAACGAGCAGCGTATTTACTAAAGAACAATCCTGAATTAAATATATCCGAAATATCCGATCGAACTGGATTTAGTTTCCCAAAATATTTCAGCAAATGCTTCAAAGAAAAATATCATGTAACTCCACAAGTTTATAGAAAAGAAAAACTAGACCAATTTTACGAGTAAAAATGCATCTATACAAGAAAAGCAAACAACTTGACAATTATTTATATTACAAATCCTGAATATAATAATAGAAATACCATATGAATACAGACCTCTAACATTCTCGGAAAGGATAATTTCACCATCAATCAAGAACACGAAATACTCCTTTTACACTGTATCATTTTACCGCAAAGCATAAAAAGTTCCTGCTAATTATTGAGTTTACTTTTTCCTGCCCCTCTACTGTAAAAATCCTGTATTTCCGAACTACGATAGAAGTTCTTCCTCCGCTCATCTGTTTGGCAGTAACAGATAAGCCCTTTTTACGGTAACGGGCAATGGTTCGTTGCGTCACGCCCAGAGAAAGTCCAGGAATCATCCGTTTTTTTCCAGGACATTGGACACATCACTGAACTCTTAAAAAGCGAACCGGACAGATACATGCCTGTCCTGAACGGTGACAGGTACATCACCGAAGCTGAACTGTCCGAATTACTGAAGATAACACGCCGGACACTGGTTGAACACAGGACAACCGGGCTTATCCCCTATTACCGGCTGGGAGGCAGAATACTTTATAAAGAGAAGGATATTATAAAATTGCTGGATGAAAACAGGCTGGAAGCTTTTTAAAAGCCGACAGTATAGAAGAGAACGTCTTCGGGAATTTACATTTACCTAAAGACGTTCTCTTTATATATATATGCCGTTCATTCCAGTATAAATGAATACATTATAAAGTTTTCTGTAATTTTATCCCAATACTATTTGGAGGAATCGAACCTTTTCCATATCTTTGCACCGTCAAAAAAATGACAGCGATAAAGATTGAAATAATTGAAATTAGGAATATGGCTAATTCAATGGTTTTGATTTTAACGAGATAAAAATTAGTGTTGTTAATCAGGACTTTAGAAACAAGAAACTTTAAAAGTTCGATTCCTGGTGGCACCACTTCTTAAGCAATCGGAATGTAGCGCAGTTGGTAGCGCACTACGTTCGGGACGTAGGGGTCGGGCGTTCGAGTCGCCTCATTCCGACAAAAATAAAGGGTAACTTTCTGGAGTACAGTAAGTTGCCCTTTATTTCTATTCAGTCACCTGAACAAATTCAGGACGGATATGTAATAAAACACAACCTATTATATCATGAAAAACAGGATTTATCTCTTTACAGTAGCAGTAGCTTCTTTTATGTGCATCAGTTGCACAAAGACTCAAACTATCCTTTCCGAGAATGAGAAGACAGTCAATCCTCCCATCATGGGATGGAGTTCATGGAATGCATTTCGTGTAGATATCAGCGAAGACATCATCAAGCATCAAGCCGACCTGATGGTGAAAAAAGGTCTGAAAGATGCCGGATATCATTATGTCAATGTTGATGACGGCTATTTCGGAAAGCGCGATGACAACGGGATTATGCATACCCACGAACAACGTTTCCCGAATGGGATGAAACCGATTGCGGATTACGTTCACAGCTTGGGAATGAAAGCCGGTCTCTATACCGATGCGGGCAACAGCACATGTGGCTCCATGTGGGACAATGATACAGCAGGTATAGGAGCTGGTATCTATGGACACGAACCGCAAGACGCCCAATTGTACTTTGGCGACTGGGATTTCGACTTTATCAAAATTGATTATTGCGGAGGAGATGCGCTGGGACTTAATGAAAAGGAACGATACACTTCCATCCGGAACAGTATAGACAAAGTAAACAAAGATGTTTCCATCAACATCTGCCGATGGGCTTTTCCGGGCACATGGGCTAAAGATGCAGCAACTTCCTGGCGTATCAGTGGAGATATTAATGCACATTGGGGATCATTAAGATATGTAGTAGGAAAGAATCTCTACCTGTCAGCCTATGCCGGAAACGGACATTATAATGACATGGATATGATGGTCATCGGATTCCGTAACGACAGTAAAGTAGGCGGACAAGGTCTTACTCAGACAGAAGAAGAAGCTCATTTCGGTTTATGGTGTATCATGAGCTCTCCTTTGCTTATCGGATGCAATCTGGAAAACATACCGGATTCTTCGCTCGAACTGCTGACTAATAAAGAACTGATTGCCCTCAACCAAGATCCGCTGGGCTTGCAGGCCTATGTAGTGCAGCATGAAAATGAAGGCTATGTACTCGTTAAAGATATTGAACAGAAACGTGGGAATGTACGTGCAGTAGCTCTTTACAATCCTTCCGATACCATCTGCAGTTTCTCCGTGCCGTTCTCTTCACTGGAATTTGGAGGAAACGTAAAAGTACGTGATCTGGTAAAACATAGTGATTTAGGAAACTTCTCCGGTACCTTCGAACAAACGCTTCCTGCACACAGTGCCATGTTTCTCCGCATAGAAGGTGAAACACGCTTGGAACCGACCTTGTACGAAGCGGAATGGGCTTATTTACCTCTTTTCAATGACCTTGGCAAAAATCCTAAAGGTATTCTTTATGCCCATGATAAGGAAGCCTCCGGCAAAATGAAAGTAGGTTTCCTTGGCGGACAACCGGAAAATTATGCCGAATGGCGGGAAGTATATAGCGAAGATGGCGGACGCTATGATATGACCATCCATTATTTATATGGCAAAGGACGACAAATAGAACTGGACGTAAACGGCATCATTACCAAAATCGACTCTCTGGGAGAGGATAATGGTCATAACCAAATCACAGTTCCCGTCGAATTAAAAGCCGGATACAACACTATTCGCATGGGTAATAGTTATAACTGGGCACCGGATATCGACTGCTTCACTCTGAAGAAAGCGCTGTAATTTGACTATATAACCTCATCTATTAAAAGGAGCAATAACGGAATAAATGTGCCCCTAAAAGTTTTTCATCTTACTTTTAGGAGGCACTTTAAAATCCATTATTGCTCCTTTTTAGTTTAGATACTGTCTAGTAATCCGTATCATATTTGATCTCTTCATACTTATTCCTGTTTATTCCGGTGTTATCATAATCACCGCTTCCTCTCTTACATTCACCTGCAAACGTGCATCTTCTGTCAGAGGTGTCCAGACCACCCGCTTACATTCTCCTTTCTGCAGATCATTAGAGTGACGATCGCTGCCACTCAGATATTCCGTCCCCACTTCCGTATTCTCAAATGTCCATCTCCATACACCATCCAAATTCAAATAGAAGTTTTCAATTTTACTATCTTTTGCATGAAAGTCCAGTCCATTTCCCTGAATATCAAACGAACCAAGTCGGCAAGAATCCAATGATATGTTATAACGATTACCACGAACAAACAATGAATCTGTTTCAACATTTATCAGATTCAATTTCAAGCCTTCTGCATCAGCAATGATACTGGCCAGCGAATCCACAGCCAAACTCACATCAAAACCACTCACAAAGATATAATCTCTGTCCCGATACTTTTCCGGACTATTGTTCACATTAAGATCTAACTTCATAAACAAAGTATCATCCTTTTGGGTAACATTCAAATAGTCCCCTTTGGGATATGAAACCTGTTCTTTCCCTGACGAAGCGGCAGTAGATCCTATTTTCATTTCGCCGCTAATAAACACACGTCTCGTTTCAGGTACTCCATCCTGGCTGGTAAACACCTTTATAACATGTATGCCATTCAAATCCATCTTCACCTGTTCATTACCCAAAAAGGCTCCATCTTCCTGATACGGCTTCCCCGACATAAATATGAAAATAATAGTTGCCACAATTACAATCAATCCGGAAACGAGAAGGCCTATAAATATATAAGTAGTACGTTTCATAATATTTCGTCTTTATTCTATTTCTGCTTTTTTATAAACTCATGATACATTGTCTCTATTTCTTTTATCGGTATATCAAGCGTATACAACTGACGAAAGAAATAGTCCAATTCTTCCTTCAAAAAGGTATCTTTACGGAGAGAATGAATCAATTCCTTTGCTCCCGAAGCTACAAAATACCCTATGCCACGTTTATTATAAATAATATTTTGTACCTGAAGATAGTCAAAGGAACGCATCACCGTATTAGCATTCACCTCCACAATGGCAGCATACTCTCTGACAGAAGGAATCCGCTCCTCTTCCGGATATTGCCCCAGCAATATCTCATCACAGATTCTATCTGCAATCTGTAAATAAATAGCTTTACTTTCTTTAAAATTCATAGGTTAAGGTATTACATTCTATTAATAATTTCAGACTCCTTAAAGCGGAAATAAGCCAGTGTCCAATTCACCAACGCAAAAAAGATGCCGACGCCAATTACGATCCACATGACAACTTCCTGTGACTCCAATACGCCTCCTGAATAGTGCTTGTTACTGCCTTCCAACAACCCCCTACTCACCAAAGCAGCCACTAAAAAATATACTATGCCTATAATCGTTCCCGATGCAAATGTTTTCAAAAAAGAATTCTTAGGCCAAATAGAGCTACCTAACACAAATAAGGATTGAACAAAGAAATACCCTGATATCAGCGCTCCAAATTCCAACCCTCGCCTGCATAAAGTATAATATTTTTCATCACCAACCAAATGTGACAAGTCGACAGGAGTAATAAAATCCTTCTCCGGATAGGCTAAAGAATAGACAGCAAAGCGCGTATAGTCCGCCAACTTATAACATATCAGGAAAACAACCAGATACACAACCGTAAATACAAACCATCTGGAGAAAAACTTCTCGAAAGGAGTTGCCGGAATCATTAACATGGAAGTACGGCTCGTTTTCGTTTTCATCTTTTCCATTGTAAACGAAGCACTCAAACAGCCGAATCCCCACAAAGCCCAGATAAAAGTGACAAGAAGAAATACCCACGCCGGATCCTCCTGATAATTATAAGTACCTCTATACTCAAAATATCCATTCCAAACCATTACCACTGCCATCACTCCATACATCAACACCATACGAAGCACATTCGATCTCCAATTCTCCACCATCTCCTTACGGCAGAGATTTATAAAACGAGGCAAACTGAAAAAAGTATCTTTTATCATCGTCTTTTATTTTTGAGTGTGAAACAATCGGGCAATCTCTTCAGGAGTAGCCAGTGTAGCATTAAAAAGAAGTTCCAGGTTTAGTTCCGACTCGTCCTGCTTTTCATTAGGAAGGATCAGGTAGTTACCCTGAATAGTAGGAATTGCAAAAAGTGCACTTTTGGCCAATTCCCGATCATCACTTTCCACAAAGAAAAGTTTGTCGCAAATATTACTTGTCGATTCATCCAGCAACACACGGCTGTCATCCATAATCAACACATGATCGAGCACTTTGTCTATGTCACGAACCTGATGCGTGGAAATCACAATCGTTTTATCGTCCGACATACCCGATGCTATAAACTTACGAAACTGACTTTTGCCGGGAATATCCAGCCCGTTGGTCGGTTCATCCATCAACAAAAGAGAGGTATTCGTAGCAAGCGCAAAACTCATGAACACTTTCTTTTTCTGCCCCATAGAAAGCGCTCCGAGATCAATATCTATATCCATCTCAAAATAATGAAGATATTTGATCATCTCTTCCTTACTGAAACGAGGATAAAAAGGACTGTTCAACTCAATATAGCTGACCAAAGAAACCGAAGGCAACTCAAATTCTTCGGGAACTAAAAACATATCCTGCAAAGTAACCGGCAACCGACGGCGCACATCTGTATCGTGGAACATCACTTTACCGTTTTTAGGAGTCAACAAACCGGACATCAGATAGAGAAGAGTAGATTTTCCCGCACCATTCTTTCCCAACAGTCCATATACCCTGCCGGATTCGAACGAAAGCGAAAAATCACGTAGTACCGCACGCTTCGATTTACGATAAGTAAATGAAAGATTTTCTACTGTAATCATAGTATTTCTGTTTAATGAATAATGATCTTTAGGTGTATTAGTGTAATAGTACACCACAAAAGTAGACAATCTTTTGAATATTCCAATAGAAAAGAAGAAAAAAGTACAAAAAAAGGAGGAGCTAAGATCACTCTCCACTCCTCCTGTCACGACAAACAACTAAAATTATTCACTATTTGATGCCGTCCAATGCCCTTTTAGCAGTAGCATTAGCGGGGTCTATAGCCAGAATTTTACTCCAGTATTCGATGGATTTATCTTTATTAGCCTTTGCTTCGGCTTTCAATGCCGGATTTTCGATAGCTAACAAATAGTAATATCCAAGATAACTGTAGCATTCAACCAAAGCTGAATTGTAATGAGGATCGTTTTTGCTTTCCAATAAAGCGGCCACTTCCTCATAGAAAGGTTTCGCAAGTCCTTGAGTTGTCTCAGGGTCAAGTGCTGAATTGGCACGAGCTCTCCAGAAGTTACCCAAATAGCTGTCCGGCGCTGCTTCTGCAATTGCATGGAAAGTAGAATCGGCGGACATTAACGCTTGCTTGCGTTCTTCAACAGTGATTGCTAATGATTCAGGTTGCGTACCAGCACCGTAATAAAGTCGACCAAACTGGAACTGTAAGTCCGGAGTCTGTTTTTCTTTATCAAGAGATGAATAATATTTCTGGTAAGCACTGATTGCTTTCTTATAATCATTCTTCTGTTCGTATGCAGAAGAGATATTCTTATATAAATCCGTCTTTGTCGGATCCATCTTTACCGCTTTCTCATATTGTACCACTGCATCATCATATTTTTTCAGACTCTCCAGCAGATGTCCATAATACATATAATCCAAATATGAATAATCGGCTTTATCACATTCCTTGAAGAAGACATCTGCAGCCTTCAACGCTTCATCAAAACGCTTCAGGTCAGTATAATTATACATTGCCAAACGATTGAACGCAGCATGGTGGGCATTCTTTTGCAATCCCATATTAGCTACTTCGAGTGATTTATCAAAATCATGGTTCAAAAATAGAGCAAAAGCATACTTCACCAAATCTTCTTCCGTAGCAGTAGGTCCCATTGCAAAATTCGCATAAGCCTCTACCGCTTTATTAAAATCATTTTTTAAATAGTAAATCTCGGCTAATTTTTTATCTACAGCTGTGTTGGACGGTTCCAGTTCCTTCAATTGGTTCAGCTTCTCAATGGCAAGACTTGCATTGGCTGATTTATAAATATCTGCATATTTCAGATAAGCTTCCGTACATTTCGGATCGAAATAAATTGCCTCCTCATACTTTTGAGAAGCCAGACCCGCATTTTTCTGTTTTACGGCAATATTTCCTTCCAATACAGAAGCAAGAGCCGATTTACCATTCGCTTTTCTGGCAAGAGCTGCATACTCCTGCGCTTCTGGAATCTTGTCAGCATTCAGATATGCATCTCCAATAGCTACCAGCAATTCCACATTTTTCTTATTTTTTCCTTTAATCAGATGCTCAGCTTCTTCAGCAGCCTGTGCCGGATTCGTCTGAATAGTTTCTTTCAATTTCGCAACCCCGGCCTGCCATTCGGCATCAGATGATTGCGCATAGAGCGACCCTACTGCTATAAACGCTCCAGCCAAAAACATTTGTACTCTTTTCATTATAGTCTCTAATTTTAGTTATTATTCGTCTTTCACGTGGACAATACGTACCGGCTGAGTAGCCGGAACAAGTCCGGATTTTAATATAATCCTCTGCCCTTTGTCGGATGTCATAAAAGAAGCAAATCCCCAAGGCAGCCCACTGCGAGGATCATTCAGCAATGCATAAATAGATCGTGCCAACGGATAGTTACCATAAAACAAGTAAGCCTGATAAGGTTTATAACTGTTAGCAGGAGTTGCTACATCCTCTGCACTCACTGACATCACTCTGATCTCTTCGCGAAAAGAAAGATTGGTTGTATCACTGCGGTTCCCCAACCAGTTTACTCCAATAACTCCCATAGCATCGGGATTATTCGCTACATAATCTATCACCTGCTGGTTGGTTTTCAAGGCACTGACGTTACCTTCAGCCAACTCTTTTCCACCACAGATTGAATCCATTGCAAAACGTACGGTACTGGAGTTCTTATTATCGAACACCACCTGAATCCCTTTCAAACGGGAATTCGGATTTACCTCTTTCCAGTTTTTCACTTCACCGGTAAGGATGCGGCGGAAATCACGTACACTCAACAAAGAATCCGGATTAGCACGATTCACAATCAATGCCAGACCATCCGTAGCCAATTTTATCTCGCGAGGGAAAAACTTACGGCTGTGGAATGAATTCATTTCTTCCTTAGTCAGTGTCCGGGTTGCAATAGCCAACCGGACACTGTCTTTCAGAAGTAAATTTATCGCTTCCACTTCAGTTGTGTAGCGAGGGACAATCCCGGCCAAAGGGTAAAGGCTTTCAAACACCTCTATCTCTTCTTGTATGATAGGTTCAAAACTCTCATCCGCTGCGATAGATACCACACCGGAAGAATAAGTATCCGTCGGTCCTTTTGACTTTGAGTTACAAGCACTCAACGTCGCTAACACAACAATTCCTATCAGCCTTAATTGTCTCTTCATCATTCTTTACTGTAGTTTAAACATTACCGGAACGGTGAACTTCACACGTACCGCTTTTCCATTCTGCTTACCAGGGAGCCATTTCGGCATGCTTTTTACCACACGAACAGCTTCCTTATCCAAATAAGGGTCTACACCACGAGCCACATGTACGTCAGAAATAGAACCATCACGTTCCACAACAAACTGTATAATAACGCGACCTTGTGTTCCATTCTCCTGTGCAATAGTCGGATATTTGATATTCTTACCCAGGTAAGCCATCAATTCAGACTGTCCACCGGGGAAAGTCGGCATCTGTTCTACCATATCGAAAACTTTTTCCGGTTCCGGTGCAGCCTGTGTTACCACCTGCTTAAGGTCTGCGATATCTTTACCGTTAGCCTCGTCATTACCTTTTACGTCGGCAATGGAGATAGATACTTTGGTAGCATTCAAATCTTCCTGGCTCTTGATTTCATTGTCTTCATGCACTTCTTCATCTTTCTTGATGACAGGAGCTGTAAACTTGATAGAACTCTTCAATGCAGGGGGAGGAGGTGCCACCGGTTCAACGCGTTTCATCTCTTCCTGTTTGATTTCAGGTTCTTCCAATTTTGACAGAGTAGTTACTTCTGTCATCACTTCTTTCTGCTCCGGAGTTGCCAACTTAAGCAGTGTAGGGATACTAAATCCAACCGCTGCTATGACCACTACAATCAACATAGCGACATTATGTCGTTTTGTTGAATTGGCACGCAGTCTATATGCGCCGTATGCTTGGTTTTTGCCTTCAAAAATCAGTTGACACCATTCCGAAGAAGCTAAATCTAATTTTGCCATTTTACTTTTCTTTTTTAGGTGTTACATCAATTATCGGCTAAGTTCTGTGACAATCCACCTTTCGCATCGTAATTCTTAATCAAGAATTCATCAGCTTCAGCGATATCTGTTATCACATATTTACCAATATTACATATCTGCATTTCGTCCAGCGCGTCAATCAGATTCATATAAGAAGCATCATCGGTAGCTTTGATAATTACGGTCGGTGTATCCTTTCCGCTCTTTATCTCAGAAACCTGCTTCTTAAATTCATCATCCGTGATCTTTAGATCAAGTTTTTGCTGCTTCAATTCCCTTACTTTATTGACAGCAACAGCATTCTTCTGAAGAAGTACGGCACGCAGTCCATCTGCGCCGTAGCTAGTTTCTTTCAACGAGGTATAATCCTTATAATTAGGTTCTCCCTCGTAATAATAGAGTTTGTTATCAGCTCCCAGCAATAACGTAATTGCTTGTGAAGCCTTCACCATACTCTTTTGTTGTTCAGTTATATCTTTGTCATTACTCGGCATGCTTATCTCCATCGTCTGAGGTTTGCTCAGTGTGGTACAAAGCATAAAGAAAGTAATCAGCAACATGTTCATGTCCACCATCGGTGTAAAGTCCACCCGGACAGATATTTTCTTTTGCTTGCTTTTTCCTCTTTTTCCGCCGCTCTCTTGTACTTCAGCACTCATTGTATTTCCTCCTTTTTAATTTTCAGATTCTGCTTTGAGAGAAGTAATCAGATTGTACCGATTTTCCCGCAAATCCTGAAGTGAGTTCATAACGTTCTTTATCACTGAGTATGGAGTCGTAGCGTCTGCCTTGATAGCAATACGTAGATCAGCGTTAGCAGTACGTGCATTACGTACCCACGATTTAAACTGATTGTCAACACTATCGCATGGAATACCTTCATTCTTTAAGATCTTATCCCGTTGATCTTCCGGGAGATCAAGATATTTCTGCATACTTCTGATAGGTACTCCAAAAGTAGAAGACAAGATAAATCTCTTCTCCTGTTCCGGAGTAAACTTAATGCCATACTCTTCACCCATGCTCTCCAATACAGCCTGCATATCCTGCTGCTTGTCGAGGCTCATAAATATTTTTCCTTCCGGATCAACCAGAATCTGGAGTACATTCGTCTCCGGAATCTTGATTTCCGATACGGAAGCCGGAGTGGTAACTTGTACTGGTTCTTTCTTCACAAATGTTGAAGTCAACATAAAGAAAGTCAGAAGCAATACAGTAACGTCACTCATAGCTGTCATATCTATGAACGTACTTTTCTTTTTAATTTGCGCTCTACCCATGATTAATAATAGATTTTATAAGGGTTCGCAGAATTAGTGAGTAGCAGCAAAAGTTTGCACGATAGAGAATCCGACTTCGTCGAGTCCGTAAGTCAATTTATCGATTTTGTTAGTGTAATAGTTGTAAGAGATAACAGCCAATGCACCAGTCAAGATACCGAAAGCAGTGTTAATCAAAGCTTCAGAGATACCTTGTGACAAAGCCATAGAGTCGGCACCACCACCAGCAGACAAAGCAGCAAATGAACGGATCATACCGATTACAGTACCAAGCAATCCCATCAATGTACCCAAAGTAGTGATAGTAGCGATGATCGGAAGGTTTTGTTGCATCATAGGCATTTCCAAAGCAGTAGCTTCTTCAAGTTCTTTCTGGATAGCCAACAGCTTCTGTTCTTTAGGAAGAGCAGTGTTCTTTTCCATTTCTTCATACTTACGCAAAGTAGAAGTTACTACGTTAGCAACAGAACCACGTTGTTTGTCACAGATTTCCTGTGCTTTCTTCATGTCACCTGCAGCTAAAGCGTCTTTGATATTAGCTACAAACTTAGCCAATGAACCTTTACCGAAAGCAGAACGAAGAGCAAAATAACGCTCGATGCTCAAAGCAAGTACAGTTAACAACAATGTCTGGATAATAGGTACGATGATACCACCTTTGTAAATAGTACCCAACATGTTCAACGGGTGATTGTTAGGGTCATTGTTCATAAAGTTGGACGGGTTACCTAATAGGAATTGAAAGATACATACAGCTATTACTAAACAGCAGATGATTACGATACCGGCATTCTTTATACCTACAACTTGAGTTTTTTTAGTAGTTTCCATAATAAGTTTTTTTGTTAAGAAATTAATTTTAGTTATTTAGGAAGTAAATATTTCGATTAGACACACTGCGCTACAGACCCTGCAACTTTTAAAAGGTAAAGTCACACGGTTTCATACAGAGTACGAAAAAAACGAATAAAAATAGGGGGGGAAAAGACTAAATAAGGATGCGTCTTAAAGCGAACACATAGTAGTCGCTACACGTAATGGAGTAATGTGGATCCTTATCCGAATAAAAAGATTTACTTTGATCTAATACTAAAGAGTTTTCTCTTAACACGAGAAACTTATGCATAACGTCTTTCAAGGAGTCATTGATTTCAATGATTCTACGCAGACGATAATTATTCGAGTTTGATTCTGATACGAGTTTAAGTCCTAATTCTACATCAGAAACAGATAAAGAACGGACGCTATCATAGCTAACAGACTGCCCATCTACAGAAGAGCGTTGACGGCTGTCAGAAGATAATTCTGATAATTGGCAAGAGGAGTCACTAAAAATACGGGGAGAGAAATTCATAGTATTCCCGCTTACGCTAAATGATAGCATCAGCAGAAGAAAAGCTAATATGAATTTCGGAGAAAGTTTCATTGTATTTTTAGTTGTTTAATCGATTACAATAGATTCAGCCACAAATGTAGCAATTAATTGTATATGTTTATCGTCATTCACATCATTTAAACATTAAAGTTTAACTCTTCTATAGAAACAAGCTACAATATGTTTTGTTCAATGAATTGGCGACTTAATGTGTTAAAAAAAACATATCCTCCGAATATCCAGAGTTTTAAGGAATTAAAAATCCCCTTCAATATTTCTACTGAAGGGGACTCTTTAAAAACGGCGGCTACCTACTCTCCCACTGTTACGCAGTACCATCGGCGTGACGAGG